>ERZ835080.202-NODE-202-length-68906-cov-18.885666_pt1 | contig 68906 bp, 65 predicted proteins | sample MGYA00519688_ERZ835080 | MGnify/ENA primary metagenome ERZ835080 (study PRJEB31850, sample SAMEA3708770) | human gut metagenome | biome: human gut; feature: human-associated habitat; material: faeces | place: China | collected 2014 ... | reverse complement strand
GTGCTGCACCTGGATTTGAATACACAGAAATACGATACGCCGGAATCGCTGACCAACGTGTTGGAGGAAAACGTGCAGAACTGGGAAGCACTTTATGGAGCATCTTCCAATGAAATCGGTGTGCCCCGGCGTTTCCAAGGCATCATCCGCCGTGCATGCGAGCAGACAGGCCGCCGGGTGGTAATTCTCATTGATGAATACGACAAACCCATGCTCCAAGCCATCGGCAATGAAGCCTTGCAGGATGAATACCGCAGCACCCTGAAAGCCTTCTACGGAGCATTGAAGTCCATGGACGGGTGCATCCGCTTTGCCCTGCTTACGGGAGTGACCAAGTTCGGTAAGGTCAGCGTGTTCAGTGATTTGAATAACCTGATGGACATCTCCATGGACGATCGTTACGTGGAAATCTGCGGCATCAGCGAAAAGGAAATCCATACGTATTTTGAGGAAGACATTCATGCGTTGGCTACAGCTGCGGGCCTGACTTATGGAGAGACTTGTGCGGAGCTGAAATCCAATTACGATGGCTATCACTTCACGGAAAATGCCGTAGGCATGTACAATCCGTTCAGTCTGCTCAATACGTTTGCAAAGAAAAAGTTCGGCAGCTACTGGTTTGAGACAGGCACACCGACTTACCTTGTCGAACTGCTCAAGCTTCACCACTATCCGATAGAAGAACTGGAACACATCGTCACCAGCCAGCCGGTGCTGGACAGTATTGATACGGCTTCTACCGACCCGATACCGGTCATCTACCAGAGCGGCTACCTCACCATCAAGGGCTACAACAAGATGTTCGAGAACTATACGCTGGGTTTCCCCAACCGCGAGGTGGAACAGGGCTTCTTCAAGTTCCTGCTGCCCAACTATGCGTCTGTAAGCGTAAGTAAGTCGCCCTACCAGATTCAGTGCTTTGTGGAGGAAGTAATGGCAGGCAAAGTAGATGATTTCTTCGAACGGTTGAAGACTATGTTTGCAGACATCCCTTACGAGCTGGCGCGCGACCGTGAAGTGCATTACCAGAATATTCTCTACATCATTTTCAAGCTGATGGGTTTCTATGTGCAGGTGGAGTACCACACCAGTCGCGGTCGGATTGACCTGGTACTCCAGACGCAGGACTACGTGTACATCATGGAATTCAAGCTGAACGGCAACGCAGACGAAGCTTTGGCCCAGATTCGGGAGAAAGGCTATGCCGCACCTTTTGCCAAGGACAGCCGTACGGTCTACAAGATTGGTGTCAACTTCAGCGATGAGCTTCGTAACATTCAGGAAGTGAAGGTAGAGATGGGAAACTAAGAAGAAACTACAAACTTTTTGATTGAATGTGATGGCAAGCGGATGCTTTTCGATACCGGTGTCGGTGCTCCTGATAGCCGGATGATGGAGGGCTTGAAATCGTTGAACGTAAAGCCTGAAGATATAGACTGCTTGCTTCTTACCCACTTCCATGGCGACCATATCGGTGGAATGATGAAGGACGGTAAGGTGGTATTCCCGAAGGCTGAGGTATATGCTTCGAAGGCAGAATACGATGCCTGGATGAAAATGCCGGCCGACAAAAGGGCACAGGTAGAGACCACGATGAATGCCTATAAAGACCGTCTGCATCTTTTTGCTTTTGGAGATACGCTTCCCGGAAATATGCTCCCAATGGAGGCCATAGGACATACACCGGGGCATACCGTTTATAAGGCCGGCAAGCTGCTGGTAATTGGTGACTTGTTTCATGGGTATGCCTTGCAGAAAGACCATCCCGAAATCTGTGCGCAGTATGACATGGATAAGACCGGAGCCATAAAAAGCCGCGAATACTACCTGCAATATGCCCGTGAAAAAGGACTGGTAATGGCAGGTATGCATTTGCCTGTTCCGGCCTTTGCGGAATAAGGCTGTGGAGTTCGTGATGTCTTTTAGATTAATCGTTTGTAAAAGCTGTCGCATTGTTTCTTTCTTCTAATAATGCGATTAGCTTTTTCTCATCCTTTGCATATAAATAGACTTTCTTCCCTTTCTGAAGAGTAAGGCATACGTTATACCATCCATGAATCACGTCAAACTTAGTGGAGGCATAATGGTCTGTTTTTATGATATCTTGTAAGGCTACTGTCTTCAAAAGGATGTGTGGAGTACGCAGTTGCAGTATGTCGTTCCTTACGGCGTAATAAGTGCGACCCGAGGAACCACCACAGGATAATGTAGCCCCCATAAATCCATCTGTTTTTAAGTCTGAAATTTTCCATATGGTTTAAGGTGAGATATGTAATTGGATAATGAAAAAATATACGAAAAATAAGCGGAAAAGTGCTCTAAATTAGAGTTTTCTTCAGAAAAAATCCCTTGTGCGTTATTTTGTATTTTCTGCCTCCCAGATTCATCCTTTCATATCTTTTGGTTTTGACAAAATCCAGGTTGAGGTGCCGGTTGTTTTCAAAGGCATAAAGAGAATCTATTAACATTACATGGATACCTGATTCCAGAAGGATTGTTGCCATGAGTTGATGATTGATTTTCGTCTTAAAAATATAATGCCCGTTCGTATTTTTTTCTAACTGAAAGGTGTCTGTGCCGGATGACTGGGCAAAAAGGCTATTGCAGAACAGCAAGGCGGTTGATAGCAGTGTAATGATTTTTTTGGTCATAAAGGTCGTTTTATGGTGTGAAAGCAAATATATGAAAAAACGGCACAGATTTACATTTCTATTTTGTTTTAACCGAATGTCAAAACGCTTTGGGGAAGACTCCACTTCTTCAAGGAGTTTTCTATGTTTTCCACAAAGGAAACGTATGTTCTTCGGTGCGGAACCATATGTTTCTGCTTTTGAAAACATACGGTTCAGGATCGGGAGACGTAAAAAATAAAACAGGTATTTCCCGGAAAACAGGACTTCGTTTTTCTAATTCCTTTCCCAACTTTGAAATGCCGTTTCTTTTTTGTATTTTTACGCTTGTAATCAAAACAAATGCCTATGAAAATGAAACCGTTATTATGGAGCTTGGTAGTCAGTGCCGTAGTGTGCAGTCTCTGTCTGTTCGTCACACAATGGATGGGCCTTGCCGATGATTGGCGCATCTTTGTGAGCGTATTCTTGGGGGTACTGTTGGGAAACGGTTGTAACCGGTGGTTGCAGCGTGCAACTCATTGAAAAATTCTCAGGCAAGCGGAATACTTACCTGAGAATTTCTTTTTTCATCGGATAATCCCCGTGTCACTGTCCTTCAGCTGGATGGAGCGGTTGACAGCGCGGAACTTGCGTCCTCTGGTCAGGCGCCACGTCACGGTCAGGTTGACGAGGTTGCAGGCGTCGCTACTGTAGAGGGCAGTGGTTTTCTGGAGGTTCCGGTTCAGGACTTCCGATTCGAACATTTTGTATTTGTGTTGAAAGGGCTGTTGCCAGATAAGGGCAAACTGCCAGTCTTTGTAGCTGTAGGCGGCCTTCAGGGCGATGTCGCCTCCGCTGTAGCCTTTGGTTTCCCCTTCCAGAAAGCGGGAACCGTTGTCGGCGTAGGCATGGAGGGAGAGATTGCCTAAGTAGGCGTTGAGGGCTCCCGTGGCAAAGTAGGACGTGTAGCAGTGAGTGTAGTCGTGGCCGAAGTTGAAGCAGCGGAACAGTCCCCCGTAGGCCGTGACGGAGAGCTTTTCCGGCATCAGCCAGTAGCTTGCGTAGGCCATGGCGTGCAGGGCATCAATCTCTTTCTGGTTGCGCTGGGTGTAGATGAACCGGTCGTCGGACGTGCGTTCGTACACCGCCATGTTGGGGTGAGGACATTTCTTGTAGAAGCCTTGCAGATTGATTTGCAGACGGGAGTCGTTGTACGACAGCCGGAGGGTGTGATACGTCTCCCGGTTGGGCTTGAGGTCGGGACTGCCTACGGTCCATTCCATGCGGTTGGTGCGGATGGCGGCATCGCTGATCATGGCTACCCGTGAGGTGCGTTCGTTCAGCTGGAAATTGTAACTCAGTTGCAGAGAGTGGGTGAAGTTGTAACTCAGGGCTGCTTTCGGACAGAAACTCCAGTAATCGTACGAATGGGCTTGCTGGCGGTAGTGCAGGTAGCTGCCTCCGATGCCTGCCGAGTAGCGGAGCTTGCCCCACGCTCCCTTGATTTCCGAAAACAGGTACACGCGGTTGTGGTGCATGGGGGTGACGGAAGAAACATCGCCCGTATATTCATTGTTTGTGTATTTCTGGCTGTAGTTGAGGCCGGCAGAAAGGGTGAAGGGCTTCAACCGGTTTTCGTATATGGCCTCGCTCAGCAGGGAGTAAGTGCGTCCGTCCACGTCGTAACGGTAGGGCGAACCTTCGTCGTAGCTGTCGGAGGAGCGGGTGCCGATGTATGTGCCCACGGCATTGAGGGTAAGCGACTGCCGGGGGGAGAACTGCTGGAAGTAGTAGAGGTCGAGCACCGGACTGCTGCTCTGGCTTTGTTGCTGTTCGAGGGCGGTGTACGTCTGTGTCCCGTCCACAATCTGTTTCTGACTGAAATCACCCGGCACGTGACTGAAGTCGCCGCTCAGTGAAGCCTGAAACACATAGCGGCTGGAGTCGGCCAGGTTGTAGGTCAGTTTCATCTGGTTGCTCAGACTCCGGTTGCGCGAGGCGAGGTCGTTGCGCTGGATGGTATAAATGGAGCCGTCGTTCAGGTGGTAGTGCGCGGTTTCTTCCGTCCGTATTCCTTTAAAATCCCGGTAGCCGAAGCTGTAGTTCAGCGACAGCTCACTCTTTTCCGTGTTCCATTTGCCGTATACTGTGTAATCGCCGTCGCGGGTAGTCAGTGCCTGGGTGAGCGAGGTTCCTAAAGTATATCCGTTGTCTGCCCGTCGGGTAGTGATGTCAATGACGTAGGCAATGCCGTCGCCATAACGCACACCAGGGTTGTCGATGAAGTCAATCTTGCGGATGCTCTTCGGGTCGAGCGACAGCATCTCTGCCTTGTCCGCAATGATGCCGTTGATGCGAATCTGTACACTTCCCCGCTGGTCGATGGCCGAGATGCTGTGGCCCACCTCATCCACACGGATATTTGGTAAGGTGAGTTGCTGGAGCAGACTGTAGCCCGAGCGGGAAGAAGCTTTCTGCTGTTCGGAGGGATAGAGTAGCAGGCCGTCGGTTTTGTGGATAATCCGGTCGGCCTTGACTTCCACTTCGCCTAGTTCCACGGTGGGTTCCACTTCTTGTGCCAGAGTGGGGAGGGCCAACAATAAAAGAAGAAAGATGCTGGCCAGAAATCGGGAGACGGTCAGCAGAAGCCGGCTTTCGGTCTCCTGCTGGAAAAGTAATTTGAGTGTGTTCATTTGTTCCTGTGTGTAAATTTCAGGAACAAAAGTAAGAGGGCGTTACGAAGGCGTCAAAAACCGACGCTGACATTTGGCTGACAATTCGCTGTCAGCTTTTCAATTCGTTGATTTCCAAGGAATAGTTTCGTCCTCTGTCGGCCACTATTTTCAGTCGTGTATGCTCCTCTACGATGGGTTTCAGCCGGCGGATAAGGGTGTAGAGCGTATCGTTGGCATCGTCTTTCTTGGGCCAGAGTGTCGCACAGATTTCCTCTTTCGATATGGAGTGGGAAGGTGACTGCCAGAACAGCCGCATCAGTTGCTGTTGCATGGGGGTGAAGCGGATAGGCGTGTGGTCGGCGCCGTAGAAACGGTCGTCTGCATCCGAATACGTCAGTCCCCCGAAATCTTCGGCAGATTGTGTACCATCTTCAGCCGGTTGTCCGCATCCTCCGACGGGTTGCAGCACCAGATTCTCTTTCTCTCTTTTCCGTAAGTACAGCATCGAGCCGATGGCCCAGAGGATAGCCGCTGCCATCAGTCCGGCAGGCAAGCGCTGGTCGGACATGCCGAATACAGCCGCTGCCGACAGACGGGTATAGCCTTTCAGGGCCAGGGTCTCGCCTGCGTGTTCGTTTCTTATCATCAGTGTATCGCTGTAGATGGCCTGTTCATCCGTCGAACCGCCCTGATACTCCTTGTCCACCACATCGAACGTGAGGAAAGAGGTTTCCTTCAGTCGCCGGTTCTTCAGGTGTCGGCAGAACCGTTCATCGGACACGACAATCAGTACCTGTCCGCCCGAAGTACGCCGGAGCTGCTTGTATGCCCGTATCGTGTCTTGTGTCACAATGGGCTCCTTCTTTTCCAGTAAAGTCAGTGCCAGTGCCTGATTCAGGTCGGCTGTTATTTCGTTTCGTGTCACGTGGTAGTTATGGCGTCCGGCCAGCAGGGAAGTCAGCATCAGTGCCAGAAACACGGTGACGGATAGTAGTCTGCGATTCATAAATATCGGGTTTGGTTTCTGCAAATGTAATGAATTCTGTGCTTTCTCTTTCTTATGGCGGATGAAAAATATTGTATTATTTATACTCCGCTTTGCTCCGGTATTCATTTGGAGTCATTCCGGTGGCTTTCTTGAATACACGAGTGAAGTGCTGCGGATACTGGAAACCGAGTTGATAGGCTATCTTCGCTTGCGCAGTGTTTCACGCTGGGCAATCCCTTTTGTGCGGCATTGTCTCCCGTGAAATATTGGTCTAGGAATGTTTCGAAACGGGTTAGAATGTCGTGGTGGGCATCCTGACGGGTGATGAACTGCCTTTCGTAGAAGCGTAGGCAATAGTTGAGCAGCAACTCGATGTGGTTGGCAATCAGCCGTTTGCTCATCCTGTCCACACTATGTTGCAATTCCTCCTGAATGTTCTGCAGGCAGTCGATGAAGGTGTGTCGTTCCCGTTCCGAGAGATGCAAGGCTTCGTTTACTTCATACGAGAAGAACGTGTATTCCTTGATAGTGCGTCCGAGGTTGGTGCCGCGAATCAGGTCGGGATGAAAGCACAGCGCATAGCCTTGCGGCTGGAACGTATCGCTGGCGGCCGTAAATCAGGTCGCAGTTCTTTTCGTCTTTCAGAATGCCCGTGAGACCTTCCTCGGTCGTAAATGTGGGACGGGTATATTCTTTCAGTATCTGCCGGGTGCAGGTACCGTTGTTGACCGTGATTTCAAACAGTTTTGCCTCCGTGGAACTGGTGGACAGAAAGACGAGCACCCGTTCCTTGTCCAGCCCTCTGCGGGAGATGGCGTCTTCCATATCGTCGATATTCTGGTAGAAATAGTTCGTCAGGTTGGTAGACCACGGCAGGTACATGAAGAGTGTCCGCTCGTTGTCGGCAGACGGAATTTCTTCTTTCTGGCAACTCGTCAGGCAGGAGAGTCCGATGAGAAGCAATATGGGAAGCAGGCGGATTAGTTTCATGAAACTTGCACTATTTTTTATAGGTGATTTTGAAAGGCAGAACCTGGAACACCTCGCAGTCGGGCGTAATCAGCTCCAACTTGTAGGTGAGAGAGGCTCCGTCTGTACCTTCCGTCAGTTGGTCGAGCACTTCTTGCGGAAGAAGGTCCTTGAAGCTGATCTTGCCGCTGTTCATGCGCAGATAGCGTGCCTGTCCGTTTGTGTCCACGGCAAGCAGGGCTACGGGAGCATACTGGCTCAGGATACTTCCGGTGTATTCCTTGCGCGGGGTGACTTCCATGCTGCCGAGGTCGTAGGAGATTTCGTGGCCATCGGGTGCAAAGAGCTTCTTTTCTTGATTGACAGTGATTTCCGTGTACGTGAAGTCATAGATATCCGTACCTTCGGGTTCCAGTTCCTCGTCGGTAGAGAAGATGACCACCTCACAATGACGCAGACGGTCGTAGCCTGTGAGATATACTCCGTTGCTCAGCAGCTTGACCTTGACGTGATTCCCTTGTGAAGTGATTTCACAACTGCCTTCTCTGGCTGGTTTGAAAGTGAAAGGACCGTTGCTGCTCAGCACGTCGAATTCCGTTTCTTTTCCGGAGATGATGAGCGGATTTTCCTGTACCGATACGGTCAGTTCGTGAACGTCCGACAAATCTGTGTGATATGTTTTCTGCACCTCTTCCACTTCCTGATTCGTCATTCGCTGGTAGATGGAATAACCGTAGATTTCGGTTCCGCCTGCCCGTACCCCCAGCTGGTCGAGTATTTCCATTGTGTTGCCGTTAACAGAAAGTATCTGAAACACTGTGTTCTGGTTGCTGAGCAGTCGGTTTCCATCCGAGAAGGTATAAGTGACTGTCCGGAATCCCCATGCAGGATAGGCATCAATGTACATGTATTTCTTCAGGGAAGAGTTGCTTTCCACGTAATATTGGGTAGGGCCTGTACCTGTCATGTCTTGGTAATAATCCTGCGTCTGGCAAGTGCCGTCGGGATTGATTTCGTAGGTGTGGACGTGCTTCCAGCCGTATCCCACCACGGCTTCTTCGAAGCGGGCGGAAGAAATGGGGGTGAGAGACGCTGGCTCACATTCTCCGTTTTCATTGAATGTGAAAGTTGGAAAATTTACGTCGTCGTGGTCGCAGTTGGTGAAGCAGAAGATGCAGAGGAATACCAGCAGAATGTCGGTGAGTCGTTTTGTGTGCATGAGGAATAAAGTGTTAAGTGTTTTCTTTTTTCCAGAATAAATCAATGAATATACGCTGTAAGAGAATCAGTATGGCCAGTATGCAAACGGTATATTGCAGAAACGCTTCCTGGCTTTTGAGCCCATAATAAAGGCCAATAATGCAACACAGCTGACAGAGATAACCTAAAATTCTGAGTAACATAGTTTTTTTGATAAAGGTTTGATTCTCAAAGTTAGCATAAAAAATAGAGAATCGGAAATTGAGGCATGAAAAATCCCCTGCCAGGCCTTTGTTTTTTATCTTGCTTTGGCAGGGGAAGGATAATTATGCAAAAATCGGGACTCGTTTATCTCCAGTTGCTTGGAATGGATTCATAGTCGGTCAGGTTCGTGCAGTTGTTGAACGCGCTGGTGTGGTTGGTGATTTCAAGGAATTCATTCGGGTAATCCTTGCGCTCATACAAATGTACCTTTTCCCCGTTTATCAGGGTGTAGGGCGATTCGCCGGTGAGCGAACTGCAATTCTTGAACAAGAGTCGGACTGCTTGCAGGGTGCGCATGGAGTCGAACAGTCCGGTAGGAATGCGTTGCAGACTCTTGCATCCGGCAAAGGCTTCCCACATGGAAATCACCTGTGTGTTGTTTGCAAACAGCTTTTCGGGAATCTCGCGGAGGGAGGTACATCCCTTGAATATGCCATCCAATCTGGTAACCTTGGTCATGCTGGCAAATAAGTCTTCCGGAATTTCGGTCAATGAGGTGCAATTCGAGAAAAGACCGTAGGCATCCATGACGGAGTTGATTTCTGACACACTCTGTATGCCCGGACAGTTGGCAAACAGTCCTTCGGGCAGACTGGTGAGTGAGCTGCATCCTGAGAAGCCACATTGTATGTATCCTAAACGGGTATTGTTACGGAACAGTCCGGCCGGAATCTCTTTCAGGTTTTCACATCCGCTGAACACATCGTTCATGACATAGATGTCCTTGTTGCTTGCAAAGAGGTCTTCGGGCAGATAGAGCAGTCCTGTGCAGCCGGAGAAGGTAGCGTTAAAGTTGCGGGCACTGGAATTCTGGGCGAAGAGATTGGGCGGAAGTGAAGTCAGTCCCGTACAGCCCTGGAAGGCTCTGTCGAACGTTTGGGCACCGGTTGCCATGGCAAACAGGTCTTCGGGGAGGTTGGTCAGTCCCGTACAGTCTTCAAAGCAGGAGGTGAAGTCCGTGATGGCAGACAGTGCTCCCTTGGTATCGGCAGCCAGCTGGGTCAGTGCAGTAACATCCTCCAGTCTCAGTGTTTTCAGTTCGGGCGTACCCCATTGTGTGATGCCGATGAGTGAACTTTTGAGGATTTCTCCTTTGGTCGTGCTGTTGGTTGTCAGAGATTCTACCGTACCCTTGAAGGCTACTTCTACCGTCGATTCGGCACCTTGGGCATAAACGTGTGACAGGTCGGCCGAATATACGTATGACTTGTCGAGCACCTCGGTTACCCCGTCACCCCAGTCGATGACACCTTTCACCCGTCCTTCAAACGGAAGGTACACCGTGCGGTTGTTCAGGTTGTTCAATACGTATTTCAGAATCAGCGCGTCTTCCTTGCCGCGCATGGCAGTAGTGACGGTGTACAATGAAAGTCCATGCAGAGGCCCCGGTTCCGTACCGCCTTGCAGGTAGATGTAGTATTTGGTTGCTTCTGTCAGTCCGGAGAAGGTACACGTAGGCTGGCTTTGAAGGTCGAAGAGGTATTCAAAAGGAAGTCCTGAGCCTCCGTTCTTCAAATCCTGAATGACTTCGAACAAGGGGATGCTGTCTGTTGAGATGTAGGTGGAATAGAAACGGGCGTCGTTCTGTCCTTCTAGTGTCAGTGTGATTTCATTGACACCTGCATCTGCCTTGGTCACGCTGATATGAGGGGCAGCCGCCTGTTCGATGGGGATGGTGGCCAGCAGACTGTCTTTGTCGGTGGCATAAATCAGCAGGTTGTCGGTCTGTTTCTCGCTGGAGTAGTTGGTGTAATACTGCAGGTACTCTTCGCCGTAGAATGAATACTCCGGATTTTCCAGGATGAACGAATAGTCCTTCTGTTCAGTCAGTTCACCTTCGCTGAATTTCTTGAATTTCTCCAGCACATAGCGCATACTCATGATGTTGGTCTGGCATTTCACCTGTATGCCTTCTCCGTCTCTTACGGCAGGCAATTCGATGCGGGTCGTTTCCAGATTGAAATAGGGAGCCGCTCCGTCGGTAGTACCCACTCCGTTCAGATTGCCTGAGCTGCTTCCGTCTCCGTTTTCGTCGTCTTCATCTTCATCACCACCTCCTAAAATATCCTCTAATTTTTCGCACGAGGTAAGGGTGGAGGCTAAAAATACGGGTGTCATGCCCCACACAAAAAGGGCACAGCCTGAAACCAGCAGCGATTTCAGGGCTGTCGTTGCTTTACTTTTGTTCATACTAAAGATAAGAATAATAGGATAATTTGCGTTTGTACAAAAGTAAAGCTATCTGAGGAGCTGTACATCACCGGAAACCGTGATTTTCAGCGAACCGTGTGGGGCTATACCAGTGAAATGACGTAGCTTTCCAGACTTCGCAGGTCGATGTGCCAGAGTTTTCCGCTCAGCACGTACGGACTGCCCAGGATGACTTTCATCGTCTCGCTGGCTTCCATGCAGCCTACTACGCCCGGAGTGACACCCAGCACGGCCTTGGAGGGGTGGGGCATGGCGAGCATTTCCTTTTCGTCGGGGAAGAGGGTACGGTAGTCGGGACCGCCCTGGTAGTTGAACACGGAGACCTGTCCGTCGAACTCGCGGATGGCACCGTACACGTACACCTTGTCCAGCCGCACGCAGGTGTCGTTAATGAGGTAGCGCGTGCGGAAATTGTCGCAGCCGTCCACTACGATGTCGTAGTTGGCAATGAAGCATTCGGCATTCTGCGGGGTGAGCCGCTCGTTCCAGGCTTCCACGCGGATGTCGGAGTTGAGGGCCTGCAGGCGCAACTTGGCCTGTTCGGCCTTGGAGAGTCCGATTTCAGGTTCGCTGTAGAGCACCTGCCGCTGGAGGTTGGTCTCGCTCACGGTATCGTCGTCAATCAGCCCGATGGTACCCACTCCGGCACCGGCCAGGTAGAGAGCGATAGGCGACCCCAGTCCGCCCACTCCCACGATGAGTACGCGGGCCTGCTTCAGCAGGAGTTGTCCTGTCTCGCCGATTTCGTTGAGCAGAATCTGTCGGTTGTAGCGTGACGCTTCTTTTTCAGTCAGTTTCATAAGGTCAAAAGGGGAATAATAAAGTGAGTAAAGACAGAAAGGCATCCGGAAGTCGGGATAATGGCCTCAGGATGCCTTCTGAAGAGGGTTATACATGTCTTGAAAAAACGCACTTGCGTTTTTGAAAAACGTCCTTGTGTTTCCATCAAAACGCACTTGTGTTTGAAGTAAAACGTACTTGCGTTTCAGGGAAAACGTAAGGGCGTTTTTCAGAGAGTGTTCCGGAGGGCTTTTCAGCGGGCCGTAGCGGCGGTGGCGTGCGACTGTGCCACGTGGTCGAACGAAGCATCCCAGTCCTTCCATACCGGTTCGCGTCCCAATGCCTTGAGGGCCTTCTCGATTTCTACGGCTGTACGTTCGTCGCTCACATGGAACTGCTCCAGTGCCTGCGGGTAGGTGTAATATCCGCCTGGTTCGGTCTTGCTCTCGGCACTCATGGTAGTCACACCCAGTGAAGCCATGTGGTCGCGGATATTGGCCGGTTCGCGGGTAGAGTAGGAGATGTCCACGTCGTGGTCGAAGATGCGCATGGCGAAAGTGACCTGTGCCAGCTCCTTGTCACTCATGATGACGTTAGGCTGGAAACCTTCGTTCTCGGCCGGACGCATGCGCGGGAAGTTCACGCTGTACTTCGTCTTCCAGTAATGCTTCTGCAAGTAGCGCAGGTGGTAAGCCATCATGGTCACGTCTGTACGCCAGTCCTCCAGTCCGATAAGCACACCCATGCCGATGGAGTGTACGCCGGCCTGGCCCATGCGGTCGAACCCGTTGACACGCCATTCGAACTTCGACTTCATGCCGCGCGGGTGGTACACGTTGTAGCGGGCCTTGTTGTACGTCTCCTGGAAACAGATGACACCGTTCAGTCCGTGGTGTACCAGTTCGGCATACTCTTCCGTCTTGAGCGGCATCACCTCGATTTTCAGGTTCGAGAAGTACGGCTTGGCCAGGTCGAGTGCCTTGGCAATGTAGGGTACACCCGCCTTGGCCGGATTCTCACCCGTCACAATTAGCAGGTTTTCGAACGGGCCGAGCTTCTTGATGGCCTTGTATTCGTTTTCAATCTCTTCGGGTGTCAGGATGGTGCGCGTCATGGGGTTGCTGATGTGGAAGCCGCAGTACACGCACGAGTTGGTGCACGAGTTGGTGATATAGAGCGGGATGAACATCGACATGGTGCGTCCGAAACGTTCTTCGGTATATTTCTTGCTGAGGCGTGCCATGGGTTCAAGGAATTTTTCGGCAGCCGGCGAGATGAGTGCCATGAAGTCGTCTACGTCGCACCGTGATTTTCCGAGTGCCCGAATCACGTCGGCCTCGGTTTTGGAGTAGATGGCCTTGGTCGTCTCCTCCCAGCTTATTTTTTCTAATTCGTCACTAAACATTTCTATAGTTAATAGTTAAAAATTAAAAGTTAAAGATGCTGGCCTGATGCATTATTCATTATTAATTGTTTTCAGGTCGCGGCTGAGTTTCATCGCACAGAAGTTCGGACCACACATGGTGCAGTACTCGCCGTCGGTGTGACGTCCCTCGTTGAAGTATTCCAGCGCACGGTCGGGGTCGAGACTCAGGTGGAACTGGTCGCGCCAGCGGAACTCGTAGCGGGCCTTGCTCAGGGCATTGTCACGAATCTGTGCGCCCGGATGACCTTTGGCCAGGTCGGCTGCATGGGCGGCAATCTTGTAGGTGATTACACCCGTACGTACATCTTCGCGGTTGGGCAGACCCAGGTGTTCCTTCGGAGTGACGTAGCACAGCATGGCTGTACCCAGCCAGCCGATTTGTGCGGCACCGATGGCCGAAGTGATGTGGTCGTAACCCGGAGCGATGTCGGTCACCAGCGGGCCGAGGGTGTAGAATGGTGCGTTGTGGCAGTGGCTGATCTGACGCTCCATGTTCTCACGAATCTTGTGCAAGGGCACGTGTCCCGGACCTTCGATAAAGGCCTGTACGTTCTTTTCCCAGGCACGGAGCACGAGTTCACCCATCGTGTCGAGTTCGGCAAACTGAGCCTCGTCGTTGGCATCGGCAATACAGCCCGGACGCAACCCGTCGCCCAATGATACGGCCACGTCATACTGAGCCAGGATGTCGCAGATGTCGTCAAAGTGCTCGTAGAGGAACGACTCCTGGTCATGGATAAGGCACCATTTGCTCATGATACTTCCGCCACGGCTCACGATGCCGCACAGACGCTTGTCGGCCAGGTGTACGTTGTGACGACGGATACCGGCATGGATGGTGAAGTAGTCCACTCCCTGCTCGCACTGCTCGATGAGGGTGTCGCGGTAGATTTCCCAGGTCAGGTCTTCCACCTTGCCGTTCACCTTCTCCAGTGCCTGATAGATGGGCACGGTACCCACCGGCACCGGACAGTTGCGCACAATCCATTCGCGAGTTTCGTGGATGTTGGCACCCGTCGACAGGTCCATCAGCGTGTCGCCGCCCCATTTGCAGCTCCACACCGCCTTGTCCACTTCCTCGTCAATGCTTGAAGTCGTGGCCGAGTTACCGATGTTGGTATTGATTTTCACCAGGAAGTTGCGGCCGATAATCATCGGTTCCGATTCCGGGTGGTTGATGTTGGCAGGCAGTACGGCACGTCCGGCGGCAATCTCGTCGCGCACGAATTCCGGTGTGATGTAGGTATCGATGCCCAGTTCCTTGCAGTTCATGTTCTCACGGATGGCTACGTACTCCATTTCCGGTGTCACGATGCCCTGTTTGGCGTAGTACATCTGCGTACAGCAGTGGCCTTCCTTGGCACGGTAAGGCAGGGCGATGTGTTCAAAGCGCAGGTGGTCGAGCGAGTGGTCGTCACGGCGCATCTTGCCATATTCCGAGGTGATGGACGGCAACTGTTCCACATCGCCGCGTGAGGTAATCCAGCTCTCACGCATGCGCGGCAGTCCTTTCTTCAGGTCGATTTCAATGTTCGGGTCGCTGAACGGGCCGCTCGTGTCGTACACGTACACCGGTGCATTAGGTGTCATTACCTTCTTGCCGTCTACTACGGTCACCGTCGGGGTGAGGTTCACTTTCTGCATGCCTACCTTTACAAAGGGGAAAAGGGTGCCCTGCATGTAGGCTTTCTCTGCATGGGCGTATGCTTTTTGGTCTTTTTCTTTTTCCATATAAATCGGGGTTTGTTTGCGGGTAGGGAACAGTCCCTACCGGTTGAGAAAATCAGGATTTATTCATTCAAGAAAGAAGTGAGGGGAGAGGAGGCAGATGCCACGAGGTTATCGGCCTGAATACCCAGTCCGGCTTCGTAGGCACGGCGTCCGGCAATGACAGCTTCCTTGAAGGCTACGGCCATTTCCACCGGATTTCCGGCTACGGCGATGGCGGTATTTACCAGGCAGGCAGCGGCACCCATTTCCATGGCTTCAGCGGCATGGCTCGGTGCACCGATGCCGGCATCCACTACCACCGGCACGTTGCTCTGCTCGATGATGATGCGCAGGAAGTCGCGTGTCTGCAATCCCTTGTTCGTACCGATGGGGGCAGCCAGTGGCATCACGGTAGCTGCTCCGGCTTCTTCCAGACGCTTGCACAGGGTCGGGTCGGCCTGGCAGTAAGGCAATACCACGAATCCCAGTTTCACCAGCTCTTCCGTCGCCTTCAGGGTCTCGGTAGAATCCGGCAACAGGTAGCGCGGGTCGGGATGGATTTCCAGTTTCAGCCAGTTGGTGCCGAAGGCTTCGCGGGCCATCTGTGCGGCGAACACGGCTTCTTCTGCGGTGCGCACGCCCGAGGTGTTCGGGAGCAACTGGATATGGGGGTGGATGATATGCTTCAGCATGTCGTCTTCCTTGTTGTCAAGTTCGATACGTTTCATGGCTACGGTCACCATTTCTGTGCCGGAAGCCAGGATGGCTTCTTCCATGAGTTGGTTGGAGTTGAATTTTCCTGTTCCTAAGAATAGGCGGGATTCGAATTCTTTTCCCGCAATGATTAGTTTTTCCATTGTTTTATCTATTTTGTTTATTGTTTGCTCTTGTTCTTACTTTTTCTTTTGGCTTGCTCTTACTTTTTCTTTTTGGCGGCAAAAAGAAAAAGGTAACAAAAAGAAAAACCGCCGTCTGCAGTTTCGGACCGGCTGCGAAGCTCCGCTCGTCGGAAGCGCAGGAACTCGCTTCGCTCAAACAGCCTGCGCTTCTTTTCGCCGTGCTCTGCTTCTCCGCTTTTCGGTCCGAAACTGAGGACGGGATTTTTTGTGCTGGCTGGTCGCTCTTCGCCTTTGGCGAAATCGCTGTGGGGAGTTTTTGCTTCTTTATTCTTTAATCCGTTTTTTTGTTTTGGGGCTTCCTTTGGGGCGAAATCGCTTCGGAGCTTCGTTCTTTTTTTGGTTCCTTTACTCGTTATTCTTTGTGGTAAAGTAGGAATTTCTTTACCGGCAAAGGTGAGTTGGAGTTTGTGATGAAATTCTGAAAATAAGAGGATTTGAAAAATATGTTTCTTTTGTTCTTCTGTCTAAAAATGAACACATCCACAAATTTTTCGTTTCCCGTTTTTCATTCTTCATTATTCATTCTTAATTGACTTACGATTTTTTTCGTTTCTTCCACCGGGTTCGCTGCCCGCAGGATGGTGCCGCTCAGGGCAATGCCCGTCACGCCGGTCTGCATAATGGCAGGGATGTCTTCCAGGGTGATGCCGCCGATGGCTACGATGGGCAGGTGGATGTCTTCCGCCTTCATCTGCTGTACGATGGAACGGTAGCCCTCCAGTCCGAGGATGGGGCTGAGTTTTTCTTTTGTGGTGGTGAAGCGGAACGGTCCGCAACCGATGTAGTCGGCTCCGGCTTCATAGTGTGCCTGTACGTCGTCGAACGTGTTGGCCGTACCTCCGATGAGGAAGTCCTTTCCAAGGATTTTTCGTGCTTCGGCTATCGGCATGTCGTTTTTGCCCAGGTGCACTCCGTCGGCCTTCAGCTTGCGCACCAGTTCCACCCGGTCGTCGATGAGGAAAGTGGCTCCGTACGTGCGGCACAGTTTCTGTACCTCTACGGCCACCGCTTCCGTCTCCTCGTCCGAGGCGTGCTTCATGCGCAACTGTACCCAGCGGCATCCCCCTTCGAGGGCCATCCGGGCCGAGTCGAGATACGAATACGTGTCGGTGAAATGTGTGATGAACTGCAACTTGAAATGATTCATGTCCATGGCCTTATCCTCCACAAGCTGCTTTGATGATGACCAGACTGTCGCCCTCGTTCAGGACGGTGTTTTCCCATTCCGCACGCGGAACCATGCGGTTGTGCAGCGCGATGGCCACTCCCTGCTTCGGAAGTTCCAGCTGCTGTGCCAGTGCGGCAATTGTATAACCTTGTGTAAGTTCCGTCTCTTTGTTGTTTACCAATAGTTTCATAAGCATACTGTTTTAGGGTGTAAACCAAAGAGAGCATCCCGCGGACGGGGAAAGGAAATAGATGTCAGAATCAACAATCCCTTCGTCGGTATTAACCGCATCAGGTTCGTAGGGTATAATCTCAGCCCGGACACATCCGTGGGGCACCCCTTTGTTTACTTTCCGGCAAAGATAACGAAAACTTTGGAACGGCGAACGGCTGCCGTTCCTTTTTTATCTTTTTTTGCAGGCTGTGTCTATTCGTCTCTGAACAGCTGTACTTTCACGCCGAACGACAGGCGCAGGATGTCGCGCATGGAGAGACTTTTGTTGGTTACCTTGCTGATGAGATACAGCTCGCAGGTACTCAGTTCATAGAACAGGGAGACGTGGCGCACCAAGTCGTGGTGGGGACTGAACCCGAACCGCTGTCCCACGAAGATATAGGGGCGCATCTTGGTACTGAAGTTATAGTATTTGTTGGGATAGCGTCCCGGTTCCTTCTTCCAGAACTCGTCGCCCGCAATGGTGGTGATGTACAGACCGCAGTAGAAGGGTTCGGCCATCCAGTGCTCCTTGAAGCAGATGCTCCAGGGAATGTAGTTTTGCTTCACGGTAAATGTGAGACGGAATTTCTCGGCATACTTGGCCGGAAGGAAACCTACCAGGAAGTCCGTTTCCCACTGGCAGCGGCGTCCGTAATCCCAGCCCACGCCCACTGAGTTGAGTCCCATTCCTCCGGCGTACTGCCATTTCAGGTGAGTGGGCTTCAGGCGTTCCCACCGTTCATCATAACGCAGGTGCTCGCGCTTGTCCCAGCGACGTTCCTTTACGGCCGGAGCGATACTGTCGTTTTGTGCGCAAAGGGGCAGGAGCGTCATTCCGGCCATTCCTCCTGCCAGCAGCAGTTTAAAAATTGACCACTTCATAGGTATAGCCGTTTGAGTTGAGGGTGAAAAACAGATAAGAGCGCTTCTTGGCGCAGGTACATTCGTAGTACTTGATACCGTCGTCGAAGAACTCGTCTACACTGATATTGTGCCCGTGACCGTAGACACAGAACTGCAGGTCGGGCATTTCCCGGAGATAATACTGAAAATACTCGGCGATGTTGTTGTTGAACTGTTCGGAGAAGGGACCTGCATGCATGGCCACCACGGTTTTTTCCACTCCTTCGGGCACGTGGTTACCTTCTTCGCGGATAAACTGGATATTGGGTACCGCCGACGAGTAGTCGAACTCTAGGGCATTGGTGTTCAGGCACAGAAAACGCACGTTACCGGCAGTAAAGGCGAAATCTTCCGTGCCGAATATCTTGCGGAACACATCGAGTCCCGTAGCCAGGCAATCATGGTTGCCCAGCAGGCAGACAAAAGGCACCTTCAGTCCGCTGAGAATGTCGCGCTGTTTCTCAAATTCCAGTTTCAGACCGAAGTCGGACATGTCGCCCGTGTGAAGCACGAAATCCAGGTCGTTGCGCCGGTTCAGGGCCTCCACGGCATCTTCCGTCTCGTCGTACCAGCGCTGTGTGTCACTGATTACGGCAAACCGGATTTCCTCTTTCCCGTAAGTAGCGGTTTCAATCCGTTCGATGTTCCGGCGGTTTACGTCCGTTTCCCCGTCAATGTCGAGGTCGTACGGGTGATATTCAATCATGTCGCATCCGCCCAGCAGCAAAACTCCCAGGTAGAAACACACCTGTGCGATGTCGGAGCGGAAACGACGGAAATGCGTAAAAAGAATGTGCATAAGCAAGTTGTTTTGTTTATGCAAAGGTACGGTACAAATATCAATCGTACGTTTTTCGGAATGTCGGATTTTCTGTCTTAAAAGTCGGAAAATGAATTATTCCGGATAAATCTCGTGTGGAGAAGGAAGCTGTTTCCATCCTTCGCCGAAGGTGTCGTACGCATCCGTCACCACCACAAACGCCCTCGGGTCGGCCTCCTTGATTTTCAGTTTCACACCCTGCACCTCCTGGTAGCTCACCACGAGGAAAATCATCTCCTTGTCCTTGCCCGTGTAGAGTCCCGAACTCTTGATGCATGTAGCCGTGCGGTCTAAATCTTTCAGAATATACTGGTGAAGCGGCTGCAACTCATGGTCGCTGATGACGAAAATCAGCTTGTCGTTCTTCGCCCCGTTAATCATGTAGGCAATGACCCGCGAGATGATGAAGATGGAAATGAGCGAATAGAACGACAGATGCCACGAAGGCTGTGTAGAGTCGCTCGCCGTACCCAGTCCGAAACCGATAACCACCAGTCCGAAGCACACTACGGCCCCGTCCACCAGCAGGATAGCCCGTGAGAAACGGATGTGCGCATATTTCTGTAGCAGCATCCCCACGATGTCACTTCCGCCCGTGGTAGCCTGACTGCGTATTACGATGCCCGTACCCACACCGATGATCACTGCCCCGATGATGCACGTCAGCATCAGGTGGTCCGTCATGTTCATGCTGCCTCCCAGCAGTTGTGCCGGGTCCAGACTCTCCAGTGCTTCGCGGGTAGGGTAGACCAGCCGCGACATGGTGTTCATCAGCAACGGAGTAAGCAGGGCCGCCACAATGGTACGTATCCCTAACTTCGCCCCCAACAACAGCACCGACAGGATGAGCAGCGGAATGTCGAACATATAGCCGAACGTACCCACCTGGATAGACGGGAACAGGTTGTGGAGCACGATGCTGGCCCCGTACACTCCTCCGGGCACAATGTTATAGGGATTGATAAAGAATACGAATCCGGCCGCCAGGATGGTACATCCCACCACGATGCTGGCCCACGCATAGAGAGTCTGTTTCATACTTGTTTCTTATTTTTATGCGACAAATATACAGAATTCTTTCTTTCACCCATTAGAAAGCGGCCGGAAAAATCCCGCAAAATCCCAATTTTTAGGTATTTCAAATCCGCCCCGGATGCCGTTTCTTTGCGATGTCAAATCAAACATGTAGAAAATGAAGAAAACTGGTATTTTTTATGGTTCTACCACAGGCACCACCGAGTCTGTGGCCCGCTTGATAGCGGAAAAGCTGGGAGTATCTCCGGCAGACGTACACGATGTGAGCAAGCTGGATACTGCCCTGGCAGAGAGTTACGAAGCCCTGATTCTAGGTACCTCCACTTGGGGCGACGGAGAGTTGCAGGACGACTGGTACGACGGCATCAAGGTGTTGAAAAACGCCAACCTCTCCGGCAAGACCATCGCCCTCTTCGGTTGCGGCGATTCCGAATCCTATTCCGATACCTTCTGCGACGGTATGGGTATCCTCTTTGAAGACCTGAAAGACAGCGGATGCACCTTCGTGGGAGCTGTGCCCGACAGCGATTACACCTACGCATCTTCCGTGGCCGCAGCCGACGGAAAATTCGTGGGACTGGCTCTCGATGACGTGAACGAAAGCGACCGGACCGATGCCCGCGTGTCGGCCTGGACAGAGATGCTCAAAGCCGATCTGGCCTGATTCCTTCCGACCTCATTTCTCTATCTTCTAAATCCGTAGCCCATGATGACTCCCGATATCAATCCCGTAGAACTGAAAGTCTTTCTCAACCACATCTATGAGCTGAAGAAAGGCGTGCGTCAGATGGTGTTGTACACCACGAACAAGCGATATGAAGACTTTGCCGTGAAACGTCTGCGAAGCCAGCGCATCAAGTTTGTGATTCAGCCGGTGGACGACGAGCGCATCAATCTCTTCTTCGGCAAGGCGGAATGCATTGAAGCCATCCGCATGATGGTGACACGTCCCCTGAACCTGCTCACTCCGGAAGAAGATTTCATATTGGGAGCCATGCTGGGTTATGACATCTGTGCCCAGTGCAAGCGATATTGCACCCGCAAGGCACGAAAAATGGGAGCTTGAAAGGCTCCCATTCTTTTTCAGTTTCCTCTATACGTAGAATATCCGTAAGGCGAAAGCGTGATTGGCACATGGTAGTGATTGCCGTCCTTGATTTCGAACACCACTTCGATGAACGGGTAGAACGAATCCTGCTGCAACCGCTCGAAGTAGGGCGCCACGTGATACGTCAGGCGGTAGATGCCCTTGTGGTCGGTCGTGCTTTCTTCCAGAAAATCTTTCTTGTAGCAATTACAAATATGATGAAAACTTTCTTTTTCTGCAAGCTTATCCACGTGCAGCCCTTCCGATTTTGAGGTTATTAACTAAACTCCTGCCTGCGGTGTGCCGTTTACCTTGTATTTTTGCGCCATGAAATACATTTACCTCCCCATCGGATTCCTGTCGCTGGCACTGGGTGTGGCCGGTATTTTCCTGCCCGTATTGCCCACCACGCCCTTTCTGCTGCTTTCGGCCGCCCTCTTTTTCCGCAGTTCGCCGAGAGCCTACCAGTGGTTGCTGAACCACAAGCTGCTGGGACCTTATATCCGCGATTTTCGTGAGTCGCGCGCCATCCCTCTGCGTGCCAAGATTCTCGCTCTGAGCCTGTTGTGGCTCACCTCCCTGCATTGCATCTTCCTGATGTTCGATGCCCTCTGGCTGAAAGCGATGATGCTTGCCGTAGCCGTGGGAGTGACCCTTTATCTCTGTTCCTTCAAAACCAAACGAAATGACTGATACCCTCTCTTTTTGTGGCCGTGAGGAAGCCATCACCCGCATGAACCGCTTTGGCTGCGAAGGCCGCCCGTTCTTTTTCCTGATAGATTATACCGCCGAGAAATGCCTGGTGGAAGAACCCCACCGTCTGCCTTCTGCGGAACTGCTGTTTGCCTTTCCGGGAGCCACGAACGTGCCGCAAGGAATGTCCGCTACTCCGCGCCCCGTTTCTTTCTGCTGGGAGCCTCATCCGATGAGCTTTGAGGAGTACCGTCGCGGATTCGACATCGTACATTGTCACTTGCATGGCGGCAATTCCTTCCTGGTGAACTACACCTGTGCCACCCCCGTCGATACCGACCTTACTCTGCGGCAGGTGTTCGACCATGCCCGTGCTCCCTACAGACTGTGGGTAAACGACCGCTTTGTGGTGTTCTCGCCCGAAATCTTTGTCCGGATAACCGATGGTTTTATCTATTCCCACCCCATGAAAGGTACGATGGATGCCACGCTGCCTGATGCCCGCGAACGCTTGCTGGCCGACCCGAAAGAAGCGGCCGAACATGCCACCATCACCGACCTCATCCGTAACGACCTGAGCCGTTTCGCCACCGAAGTCACCGTGACCCGCTACCGCTACCTCGACGAATTGTACACACACCGTGGTCCGCTCCTCCAGATGAGTTCCGAAATCCGTGGCCGTCTGCCCGAAGACTATCCTTCACAACTGGGCGACCTGTTTTTCAGTCTCCTGCCGGCAGGTTCCATCACCGGAGCTCCCAAGCCCCGTACCGTGCAGATTATCCGTGAGGCCGAGGCGTACGACCGTGGTTTCTACACCGGCGTGACCGGCTACTTTGACGGCCGCAACCTGGACAGTGCCGTGCTTATCCGTTTTCTGGAACTGCAGCCCGACGGCACGAAGGTGTTCAAGAGTGGGGGAGGCATCACCTTCCGCAGCGAAGCCCGAAATGAATACGAAGAAATGAAACAGAAAGTCTATGTGCCTCTTTATTGAAACCCTCCGCATCGAAGACGGCAAGGTGTGGCATGCCCCGCTGCACGACCGCCGCATGAACGACACGCGCCGTGCTTTCTTCGGTCCCGTGCCCGACCTCCACGTGTGTGACTACCTCCGTCCGGAAGCCCACACCGCACGCACCCGCTGTCGCCTGACCTATGCCCGCGACGTGATTCGCGTGGAATACTTTCCTTACCACGTCCGCCCTGTACATAGTCTGCAACTGGTGGTGCAGGACGACATCGACTACCGCTACAAGCAGGCTGACCGCCGTGTGCTCGACGAAGCCTTTGCCCTGCGCGATACAGCTGACGACGTCCTCATCGTGCGCCACGGACTCCTCACCGATACCTCCATCGCCAACATCGCCCTCTGGGACGGATGCGAGTGGCATACCCCCGCACAGCCTCTGCTGGCCGGAACCCAGCGCCGACACCTGCTCGACACCGGACAGATAAAAGAAACGGATATCCCGGTCGCCTCCCTCGGAAACTACCGGCATATCCGTCTGTTCAATGCCCTGATACCCTTCGGCGAAGTGGAACTCCCCGTCGGTCAGATACGTATGTACTGATTCGCGTGGCCGCTTATTCCACCAGCTCGTAACTGCTGATTTGAATCGGCATGTCGAGGTTGTGGAGCACCTTCTCCAGCATGATACCCTCCAGGTTGTTGTACTCATAGCCGAACGTGGCCCGTATGCCCTGCAAGATAAACTGCGTGGCGCGGTCGAGTGCAATGGGCAGACTGTCGCCCTGCATCAGCGCCCCCGTGATGACACTGGTAAACGTGTCGCCCGTGCCCGGATAGTGCGCCGGCAGATAGGGGCAGGTCACCTTCCAGTAGCGGTCGCCAAAGCGGTTGTAGGCATAGACCGATGTAGAACGCGGGTCGCCGCTCACCGGCACGCTCGTGGCAATGACGATGGCCGGACCTCGGTCGGAAAGCGTTTTCAGTGCCTGTTTCAGTTCCGCGTCCGTAATGTGTTCCTGATACGGCATGTCCAGCAGGTAATACAGCTCCGTCAGGTTGGGCGTGATGACATCCGCCAGGTGAATCAGTTTCTTCATCTCCGTCACCATCTCCTCGGTGATACCCTTGTAAAGACGGCCGTTGTCGCCCAGCACCGGGTCCACCACCACCATGTCATTTTCCCCACGGAACTTCAGGATAAACTCCTCCACAATCTGTGCCTGTTGCGGCGAACCCAGATAACCCGTGTAGAAAGTATCGAAGTGCACGTTCATCTTCTCCCAGTTCTCGATGATGCGCTTCATCTCGTCGGTCAGGTCGAGGAACGAGTACGTGGGGTACTGCGTATGTGCGGACAGCACCGCCGTGGGCAGCGGACACACCTGAAAGCCCATGGACGAGAGCACCGGAATGACCGCCATCAGTGACACGTGACCCACGCCCGACAGGTCGTGCACAGCCACCACCTTCTTCACCTGATTTTGCAGGAAAGCTCCCGAGCGATGGGGAGCCTCAGCCGGAGCCGCCGGTTTTTTCTTTTTGTACTTCCGTTCTTTCTCCCAGGCCGCCTTCCGTGCCTGGTATGCCTCATATTGTCGTTCAATGTAATTGTCAGCCATAGTCTTGTGAATTTACAATTACAAAGGACGCGACTTTTTGCGGAACGAGCAAACTTTTGCAGGGTTTATTCTGATTCATCTTCCAGTTTCATTTGTTTGGGCAAGAGTGCGGCTGAAATAGTACATGTCTTTCAGCACCTTTCCATCCTCTACAATCGGATGGTCATAGTGAAGGGTAAAGAAGTCGGGCACCGTGTGCGAGTAGACAAACCCGCAGCTCTGATAAAATGAAATGGTCATACGGCTGTCTCCTGTGCCTACCGTCAGCGTGTGACACACATTCTGGTAACGCTGGCAAAGGTATTCCACCATCTGACGTCCGTATCCTTTCCGCTGCCAGTGTGGAGCTACAGCCAGGTTTTTCAGTTCACGAATTCCTTTCCCTTCATCCGTTACGACGGCTACGGCAACCGGTTCTGTAAGCAGCTTGTCGTACATCACGTATAAGTCGCCCCGTTCCAGGTAACGGTCTATCATGGATTCCTGTTCATCGGCCAAAAGCAAGAGCGGGAGGAAACGTTTCTTGCCAGTTGAAACAAGTTGTATCTGCATGAGATAAATGTTTATGAATTGATTGTAATATGGATTGTAAAGATACGCTTTTCGGTGGATTTTTTTCTGTTTTTTTCCTTTGTCCTTTTTTCTTTTTCTTTCTTAGAAGATGTGGAAAAGGGATGGAAAAACCTCTTTGTGTTTGAAGACGAACGGCCTTGTCTTTTACTTGAAACGCTTTGATGTTTGGGTGTAAACTCTTTGGTGTTTTATGAGTAATGTGCTTGTGTTTATTATTTTTTTGTTTTTTGAAATTCAAAAATCGCTGATGGTGGCCCTTATATAGATTTTATGTTGAATGAAATATTACGTGCATTGAAGGTGCATTAGTCTGATGACACAGAATTAGCGGTTTAAATGTCGGTATAACATAATTTTTTTTACCTTTGCTAACTAACCCACAAAAAACCAAGAATTATGGACATACAAACAATACTATCAAACCTGAAGATTGACCAGTTGAACGCCATGCAGGAGGCTTCCATCGATGCGTGGAAGGAGGGCAGCGATTTGATTCTGCTCTCGCCTACGGGTTCCGGAAAGACGCTGGCCTACCTGCTGCCGCTGGTGAGCTCGCTGAAAAAGGGAGTGGAAGGTGTGCAGGCCGTGGTACTGGTACCTTCGCGCGAGCTGGCTTTGCAGATTGAGCAGGTGTTCAAGGCCATGGCGACCGGCTTTCCGGTGATGAGCTGTTACGGCGGACGTCCGGCCATGGAGGAACACCGCACCATGAAGGGCATTTCGCCGGCGGTGATTATCGGTACGCCGGGACGTATGAACGACCACTTGAACAAGCAGAATTTCGAGGCGGGCACCGTGCGTACGCTGGTCATCGACGAGTTCGACAAGTGTCTGGAGTTCGGCTTTCAGGATGAGATGGCCGAGGTCATCGGAAAGTTGCCGGCATTGCGTCGCCGCTTTCTGTTGTCGGCTACCGATGCGGAGGAGATTCCGCGCTTTACGGGCATGAACCGCACGCTGAAACTGGATTTCCTGAATCCGGAGGAAACGGTGTCGCAGCGCTTGTCGGTGTATCGGGTCACTTCGCCGGTGAAGGACAAGCTGGAAACGCTCTACAAGCTGCTGTGTACGCTGGGCAACGAATCGACGCTGGTGTTCTGCAATCATCGCGAGAGTGTGGACCGGGTAGGGAAGTACCTGCACTCCATGAAGGTGTATTGCGAGACGTTCCACGGCGGAATGGAGCAGGACGACCGTGAACGGGCGCTGTATAAGTTCCGTAACGGAAGCTGCCACATCTTTATCTCGACCGACCTGGCAGCCCGCGGACTGGATATTCCGGACATCCGTCACGTGGTGCATTATCACTTGCCGGTGGCCGAGGACGGGTTCATTCACCGCAACGGACGTACGGCGCGCTGGGAGGCCGAGGGAAATGCCTTTCTGATTCTGCACGATGAGGAGCGTATCCCCGACTATGTGCCCCGTCCGCTGGAAGAGTTTGAACTGCCGGAGCCGACGCCGCAGCCAGCCTTGCCGGAGTTTGTTACCTTATATATAGGGAAGGGCAAGAAAGACAAAATCAACAAGATTGACATCGTGGGCTTTTTGTCGAAGAAAGGTGGACTGGGCCGGGACGATGTGGGACGTGTGGACGTGAAAGACCACTATGCGTTTGCGGCAATTTCTCGGAAAAAGGCAAAACAAACGTTAAAACTCATGCAAAATGAAAAGATAAAGGGGGCAAAAACTTTGATAGAACTGGCAAAATAATAACTTTGTGTCATGACAGCCTTCCGGCGGTGAAGGCTGTCTCGCATTTTGCTATGACTCGTGAGCATCCCCATGCCATAGTTAACTATTCTCGTGTCAATATGTCACTAAAATGGCGTTTGTGTATGTAATTTGAAAGATAGAATTCAATAAGGCTGTAAAATTATCACGAAAACTTTTGGAAGTCTAAAAATAATCACTAAATTCGCAAGTGTTAGCTAAAATGATTGTTTAACCAAAACAAACTTCCAATGAAGAAACATAATTTTAATGCGGGACCGTCTATTTTGCCTCGCGAAGTGATAGAAAAGACAGCTCAGGCTATTCTTGATTATAATGGTTCAGGACTTTCGTTGATGGAAATCAGTCACCGCGCTAAAGACTTCCAGCCGGTGGTAGATGAAGCAGTGGCACTGTTCAAGGAACTGCTGAACATTCCGGAAGGATACTCGGTATTGTTCCTGGGTGGAGGTGCAAGCATGGAGTTCTGTATGGTTCCCTATAATTTCCTGGAAAAGAAGGCGGCTTACCTGAATACGGGTACTTGGGCCAAGAAAGCGCTGAAAGAAGCGAAAGCATTCGGCGAAACAGTAGAGGTGGCTTCTTCTGAAAAAGAAGGCTACACTTATATTCCGAAAGATTATGAAGTGCCGGCCGACGTGGATTATTTCCATATCACGACCAACAATACCATCTACGGTACGGAATTGCATGCCGACCTGGATGTCAATGTGCCGATGGTGGCCGATATGTCTTCGGACATTTTCTCTCGTCCGGTAGACGTTTCCAAATATATCTGTATTTACGGAGGTGCACAGAAGAACCTGGCTCCTGCAGGTGTGACTTTCGTTATCGTGAAGAACGATGCGCTGGGTAAGGTTTCCCGTCACATCCCGACCATGCTGAATTATCAGACACACGTGGACAAGGGTTCTATGTTCAATACTCCGCCGGTAGTGCCTATTTATGCGGCTCTCCAGACTTTGCGCTGGATTAAGGCACAGGGTGGTGTGGAAGAAATGCAGCGCCGTGCCAAACAGCGTGCCGACATGCTGTATGCCGAAATTGACCGCAACAAGCTGTTCCGTGGCACCGTAACGGCCAAGGAAGACCGTTCGTACATGAACATCTGTTTCGTCATGGCCGATGAATACAAGGACCTGGAAGCCGACTTCCTGAAGTTCGCTACCGAAAAAGGTATGGTGGGCATCAAGGGTCACCGTTCTGTGGGTGGTTTCCGTGCTTCTTGCTACAATGCCATGCCGGTAGAAAGTGTGCAGGCACTGATTGACTGCATGCAGGAATTTGAGAAAATGCATTAATTGTTGTTATACCCGAAGATAAGGGCGTGGAATTTCGATAACACGTCCTTGTTTTCTTTTTAAAATCAAGTATTATGAAAGTATTGGTTGCGACAGAGAAACCGTTTGCTAAAGTAGCTATCGACGGTATTCGGAAAGAGATAGAAGCTGCGGGCTATGAACTGGCTTTGCTGGAGAAATATACAGAAAAACAGCAGTTGCTCGATGCAGTGAAGGATGCGAATGCAGTGATTATCCGAAGTGATATCATTGACAAGGAAGTGCTGGATGCGGCAAAGGAACTGAAAATCGTGGTACGTGCCGGTGCGGGATATGACAATGTGGACCTGGAGGCAGCTACGGCTCACGGGGTTTGCGTGATGAATACGCCGGGACAGAACTCGAATGCGGTGGCCGAACTGGCTTTTGGTATGATGATTATGGCGGTTCGTAATTTCTACGACGGTAAATCGGGTACGGAACTGATGGGTAAGAAACTGGGTATCCATGCATACGGTAACGTAGGGCGCAATGTGGCTCGTATTGCAAAGGGCATCGGTATGGACATTTATGCCTACGATGCATATTGTCCGAAGGAAGCCATGGTGGCCGACGGTGTGAAACCGGTAGATTCTGCAGAAGAACTGTATGCTACTTGCAACGTGGTGTCATTGCACATTCCGGCTACTGCCGAAACCAAGAACTCCATTGATTATGATTTGGTGAACCGTATGCCGAAAAACGGTTTGCTGGTGAATACTGCCCGTAAGGAAGTGATTAATGAAGTGGATTTGCTTCGCCTGATGAGTGACCGTCCGGACTTGAAGTATGTGACCGACATCATGCCGGCTCATCACGATGAGTTTGCCGATCATTTCCCGGGACGTTATTTCTCTACTCCGAAGAAGATGGGTGCACAGACGGCTGAGGCAAATATCAATGCCGGTATTGCTGCGGCCCGTCAGATTGTGGGCTTCCTGAAAGATGGTTGTGAGAAATTCCGTGTAAACAAGAAATAACTTCTGATTCCCCCAAGCATTATGGCAATAGTTAAACCTTTCAAGGGTGTTCGTCCGCCGCAGGACTTGGTGGAGCAGGTGGCTTCCCGCCCTTACGACGTGTTAAACTCGGCTGAGGCCCGCGAAGAGGCGAAAGGCAACGAGAAATCTTTGTATCACATCATCAAGCCGGAGATTGACTTTCCGGAGGGTACGGATGAGCACGATCCGCGTGTGTACGACAAGGCGGTAGCAAACTTCCGGATGTTCCAGGAAAAGGGCTGGCTGGTGCAGGACGACAAACCGTGTTACTATATTTATGCCCAGACCATGAACGGCAAGACGCAGTATGGACTGGTGGTAGGAGCTTACGTGCCCGACTACATGAACGGGGTGATCAAGAAGCATGAGCTGACGCGCCGTGACAAGGAGGAGGACCGCATGAAGCATGTACGGGTGAACAATGCGAACATCGAACCGGTGTTCTTTGCTTATCCGGAAAATAAGACGCTGGATGCCGTAGTGGCGAAATATACGGCTCAGAAGCCGGTGTACGACTTTGTGGCACCGGATGACGGCTTCGGCCATCAGTTCTGGGTGATTGACGACGACAAGGACATTGAGGCAGTGACAGAGGCGTTCAAGGAAATGCCTTCGCTTTACATTGCCGACGGTCATCATCGTAGTGCGGCAGCAGCACTGGTGGGTGCTGAAAAGGCGGCTCAGAATCCGAACCATCGGGGCGATGAGGAATACAACTACTTCATGGCGGTGTGTTTCCCGGCCGAGCAACTCACAATCATCGACTACAACCGGGTGGTGAAGGATTTGAACGGACTGACTCCGCAGGCGTTCCTGGAAGCGCTGAAGAAGAACTTCGTAGTGGAAGAAACGGGTACGGATATCTACAAGCCGGCAGCCTTGCACAACTTCTCGCTTTACCTGGAGGGCAAATGGTACAGTCTGACAGCCAAACCGGGCACTTATGACGATAACGACCCGATTGGGGTGCTGGATGTCACGATTTCTTCCAACCTGATTCTGGACGAGATTCTCGGCATCAAGGACCTGCGTTCGGACAAGCGTATCGACTTCGTGGGCGGTATCCGCGGACTGGGTGAACTGAAGAAACGGGTGGACAGCGGCGAAATGAAGATGGCGCTGGCACTCTATCCGGTTTCCATGAAGCAGCTGATGGACATTGCCGATACGGGCAACATCATGCCGCCGAAAACCACGTGGTTTGAACCGAAACTGCGTTCGGGACTGGTGATTCACAAACTGGAATAAGATTTTTCTTCTGAACGATACAGGGCCTTCTCAAAGTTACATTTGGGAGGGCCTTTTTTTTGTGGGAATATACTTGCGGAACAGATAGAGGAAAACTATCTGAAAAAGAAAACGCACTTGCGTTTAATGTAAAACGTAAGTGCGTTTTGTCTAAAACTCTTCGGCGTTTGAGTTGGAACGCAAGTGCGTTTGGTTCGAAACGTAAGTGCGTTTTCCGGTAGAATATCTTATTTCGGCAAGGTCACGGGGAAGAGGTCGTTCGGGCGGTGTTCGCGCAGAATTACCTGCTTCATCTGGTTCACGAGATCCGGATGCTGGGCAGCCACGTCGTGGTCCTCATGGATGTCTTCTGCCAGGTTGTAGAGGTGAGGAACACCCTTCTTTACCACCATCTTCCAGTCGCCCATGCGGAGACCAATCTGGTCGGTTTCGTGGAACTCCCAGTAGAGGAAGTCGTGTGCCTTCTGAGCTTTGTCATTTCCCAACAGGGTAGGAGCGAAAGAGATGCCGTCGAAGCAGTCACCTTCCAGTTTCTTGTTCAGGTATTTCTTGGGGAAACGCTTGTCGCCCACCAGTTCGCAGAAGGTCGGCATGATGTCGTAGAAGGCCAGCTGATGGTCGTTCACCTCACCGGCTTTCACCTTTCCCGGCCAGCGTACGATGAACGGGATGCGGATACCTCCTTCGTAGCACTGGCGTTTCAGGCCGCGCAACTTGCCGTCGCGTCCGAAGAATGTCGGGTCGGCACCGCCTTCTTCGTGAGGACCGTTGTCACTGCTGAAAATGACGATGGTATTCTCGTCGAGCCCTTTTTCTTTCAGCTTGGCCAGGATTTCGCCCACGTAGGCATCCAGTCGGCTGATCATACCGGCAAACTGGGCATGTGTGTGCACGCTCTCGTTGTAGCGGGAACCGGCTTGTCCGCCCCAGGTCTTGTCTTCAAAGAACTGTTTCTTATATTTCTTCAGGATGGAGTCGTTGGGCTGTACCAGTTCGGCATGCGGCAGGGTGTACGTCAGAAAGCCGTAGAAAGGCTGTTTGCCGTCCTGCTTGTCGAGCCATTCCAGTGCCTTCTGGTGAATCAGGTCGGCCGAATACTGCGTACGCTTGAAATAGTCTTCGCCGCTCATCGGGTAGCGGATGTTGTCTTCCAGAATCACACGGCTGACGGCCGTATCACCTGCGGCACGGCTGTAGGAGTTCAGGAAGTTCGGGTAGTAGAGGTGCGCCTGAAACTGGCACATGTAGCCGAAGTATTCGTCCACGCCCCGCTTGTCGGGAGTAGAGGTCGAACCCTCGTAGCCGCCCGCCCATTTGCCGAACATGCCGGTGGTATAGCCGTTTTTCTTCATGATTTCCGGCAGGATGATGTGCTGCGGGTCATACGGCTCCTGTCCGGTCACAGCATATTCCTTGTTCTGTCCGTACCACACCTCGCCCAGCCAGTATTCCTTGTTGCCTCTCACGTGTCCGTGTCCGCTGTGCTGTCCGGTCATGATGGTGGCACGCGACGGGGCACTGACGGGGCTTCCGGCGTATGCCTGCGTAAATCGCATGCCCTCCTGTGCCATCTGGTCGATGCAAGGTGTCTGGATGAAAGGCTGACCGTAGCATCCCAGGTCGCCGTATCCCATGTCGTCGCAGAGAATGAACAAAATATTGGGTTTTTCAGAATCGGGGGTTGCAGCTTGTGCATGAGGTGCAGCCACGGCAACCAGTCCCATACAGTAGGTTAGTTTTTGTAATTTTTTCATGCCATTAGTTTCTTAAGGGATTAATGCAGGAGCAAAGATACGCTTTCCGGTTTTAAAAATGCGAGAAAAATCATTAAATTTGCCACCTGAAAGAATAAAAAACGATGCAAGAAGATACCTATAAGACCATTCAGGAAAGCGCGGAAGCCATCTATACCGAGAAGCGCAGCAAGTTCATTGCCATTGCGCTGCCGGTGCGTACGCTCTCCGAAGTGAAGTCCCTTCTGGAAGAGTACCAGAAGAAATATTACGATGCCCGCCACGTGTGTTATGCCTATATGCTGGGTGCGGAACGGAAGGATTTCCGGGCCAACGACAACGGAGAGCCTTCGGGCACGGCCGGAAAGCCCATCCTCGGACAGATTAACTCACGCGAACTGACCGATGTGCTGGTCATCGTGGTGCGTTATTTCGGCGGCATCAAGCTGGGGACGAGCGGTCTGATTGTGGCCTACCGCATGGCGGCTTCGCTGGCATTGGATGAAGCCCCGGTCATCGAGAAGACGGTGGACGAAGACGTGGCCGTGGCGTTCGAATATCCTTTCATGAACGACATCATGCGCATCGTCAAGGAAGAGTCGCCCGAGATACTGGAACAGTCGTACGACATGGACTGCCTGATGCGTCTGCGCATCCGCAAGTCGATGATGGGAAAGTTGCGTGCGCGACTGGAAAAAGTGGAGACGGCCCGTATCCTGGACGAGTAATTGGAGGAAGTGCCGGAAGTCGTGCTTTCTTTGCAGAAAGTCGCTGATTTTTTGCATTTTCCTGCGGTTTTTTAGCAAAAATTATTATCTTTGTTCCAACCTTATAACTCTTCATTATGAAACGACTGACAGGCTTAATATGCTTCTTGTGTCTCCTTTGCGGTTGCCGGGAGGAAGCAGGCCGTGAGGTGGAACAACCGATGTCGCAACCCATCGTGTCGGAGACGGCATCTCCCGACAGCATGGAGGTGGAAGATATTCTGCCGTTTGAGCGTAAACCGCTGACCGCTGCCGACATCATCTTGGCGAAGGGACTTCTTTTTGACAAATATACCTTGAAGGATGAGTATCCGTATAAGGATACCGTCCGTTCATTCAAATGGGATGCCATACGCAAATGCCTGGCCTTTATCGAGAATCTTCAGTACGATGCCAACCGCTGGGCGATATTCCAGAATTACAAGAATGTGAACCGTGAAGCTCCGCTGGTGCGGAAATACACGCAGAATGTGTACCGGCGCATTGCCGATACGCTGGGAGTGGAACGCTATCAGTCGGTGCCGCTGTATCTTCCTTCGGATACGCTGGTGCCCGAACGCTACGGACGCGACGGGGCGCTGGTGTCTTTCCTGGGCGAGACGGGCAGCTTCTATCGTGTGTCACCGGTCTCCATCGAGGGAGAATGGTGGGTGCCGCGCCGCTACGTCAAGCTCTTGTCCGACAGCACGCAGTTTAACCACGTGGTAGTGGTGGACCGGGGCGACCAGAACATTGCCACGCTGGAACGTCTGGAAGAAGGTACCTGGGCCATCCGCGGCATGAATCCGGCCACTACGGGCATGCACCGTCCGCCGTACGCGCAGGAAACCCCGCTCGGCATGTTTGTGGTGCAGCAGAAAAAGTCGCGCATGGTGTTCCTGAAAGACGGCTCTGCAGCCACCGGAGGCTATGCACCGTATGCCAGCCGCTTCACCAACGGAGCCTATATTCACGGGGTGCCGGTCAACGTGCCTCGCACGGCGATGATTGAATACAGCTGGTCGTTGGGCACCACGCCCCGTTCGCACATGTGTGTGCGCAATGCCACCTCGCATGCCAAGTTTGTGTACGACTGGGCACCGACAGAACGGTCACTGGTGATTGTAATCGAGTGATTTCTATAAAATTAACTCTCTTTACGGAAGAAGAAGGGCGGAAAATCCGTAACTTTGCGGCCGAATATTTTTCAGGTCGTAAAAAGTCATGCAAAATCATATCATCAAATTTTTTCTTTCTGCCATGTTCCTGTCTTTCCCCTGTGCGTATTTCACGGCGGAAGGAGAGTCTGTTCCTGCTGAATCCCCCGCAGCAGCGGTCAAGGCGGCCGATGAGGTCGTGTCGCTCTACCATTCCATGCAGCTGGAGGGGGTGGTCAACTGGCGGGCCTTCAAGCAGGCGGTGACGGGATATAACCGCATCAAGAACCGCAAACGCGATGTACTGACCCTGATTGACTTTTCCAAGCCTTCCACGGAAAAGCGCCTGTACGTGTTCGACATGAAGCACCGCCGGATGCTGTATTCCTCGGTAGTGTCGCACGGAAAGAACAGCGGTGGAAACTATGCTACCTCTTTTTCCAACGAATACGGCTCCTACAAGAGCTCACTGGGTTTTTACCTGACGGCTTCCACCTATCAGGGACGAAACGGCTATTCGCTCATTCTCGACGGGCTGGAGAAAGGGATTAACGACCGGGCCCGCGAACGTGCCATTGTGGTGCACGGGGCCGCCTATGCAGACCCCTCCGTGGCCAGTCGTGGCGGACGGTTGGGACGGAGTTTCGGATGTCCGGCACTGCCTACTTCCGTGTCGCGCCCCATTATAGATGCGATAAAAGGGGGCAGCGTCATGTATATCTATGCCGAAACCCCCTCTTACTTAGCTCAAAGTTTTATTCTCGATACATCGGATGATGTCATCGTAAATCAATGATTTCTGCTTCGGGATACTTGCTTTTGTCGAAACGGAACACCGCGTCGGGCAGATTCACTCCCGTGCGGTACGACGAAATCTGAAACTCTTGTTTCTCTCCGTTCTGCAACTGGATGGCAATGTACACGGGCGAGCTGTTTTCCTTCACGTTCAGTGTGATGCTTTTAATGTCCTGCGAGGTTTTCGGGGTCAGGATAATTTCATGTCCCCGCTTTCCCTGACGGGTCTTTTCGCCCACGTAGCGGTAGTTGAAGCCCTTCTTGTAGGCCGTCAGCAATGCATACGGGTTGACGCTCTGTATTTCCTCCGGAGTGGGGGATGACACGTTCACCTCTTCATTCTGCTCTACGTAGCTCCACTGTGTCTTTCCGTCGAACCAGGTCTTGATGCCTCCGCTCTCCAGACAGAACTTGTTGCCTTTCAGCAACAGCTTTCCTTGTTGTGTACCTCCAAAAGTCAGACTGATGCCGCCGGCTTTCCGGTAGCTGTCCGTCATCTTGCTTAATATGCTTTCAGCTTTTGCATCCTGTTGGGCCACAGCCTGACACAAGGCGACTCCCATCAGCAGGACGAGAAGAAAAATCTTTTTCATACCTGTCACAATCGTTTTTAGGGGTTAGAGGGCAGCCCGTTTAATCCTTCAGGCTGCTCATTCTCATTTGTAAATCGTTTTCATCCAGACAAAGCACGTCGCGCGCCTTGCTACCGTTGGCCGGACCTACGATGCCCGCCTTTTCCAACTGGTCCATGATACGTCCTGCACGGTTGTAGCCGATCGAGAATTTACGCTGAATCAGCGAAGTGGAACCCTGCTGGTGGTAGATGACCAGACGAGCCGCTTCTTCAAAGAGCGGGTCCAGACGGTTCATGTCCACGTCGGCTGCACTGCTGGGTTCTGCATTCTCATCCACGTATTCCGGCAGCATGAAGGCCGTAGGATAACCCTGCTGCTTGCCGATGAATTCCGCGATGCGCTCCACTTCCGGCGTATCGACAAACGCACACTGCACGCGCACGGGGTCGTTTCCTTGCAGGTACAGCATGTCACCCTTACCGATGAGCTGCTGGGCACCCGGACGGTCCAGAATGGTGCGTGAGTCCATCATGGAAGCCACACGGAAAGCCACACGTGCCGGGAAGTTGGCCTTGATGGTACCCGTAATGATGTTCGTGGTCGGACGCTGGGTAGCGATGATGGCGTGGATACCCACCGCACGGGCCAGCTGGGCAATACGGCAGATAGGCAGTTCCACCTCCTTGCCGGCTGTCATAATCAGGTCGCCGAACTCATCAATGATGATGACGATGTAAGGCAGGAAGCGGTGACCGTTCCCCGGATTCAGCTGACGGTTGATAAACTTCGCGTTATATTCCTTGATGTTACGGCATCCCGCGTTCTGCAAGAGCTTGTAACGGTTGTCCATTTCCACACACAGCGAGTTCAGTGTCTGTACCACCTTCGTCACGTCGGTGATGATGGCATCCTCTCCGTCGGGCAACTTGGCCAGGAAGTGACGCTCAATCGGCGCATAGATGGCAAATTCCACCTTCTTCGGGTCGATGATGACGAACTTCAGTTCACTGGGGTGCTTCTTGTAGAGCAGGGAGGTCACGATGGCATTCAGTCCCACAGACTTACCTTGACCTGTCGCACCGGCCACCAGCATGTGGGGCGCTTTGGCCAGATCCACCATGAACACCTCGTTGGTAATGGTCTTTCCGAGTGCCACCGGCAAGTCGAACGTGGTTTCCTGGAACTTCTTGCTGGTCAGGATAGAACTCATGGGCACGATGTGCGGGTTTGCGTTCGGCACCTCGATACCGATGGTACCCTTGCCCGGAATCGGTGCGATGATACGGATACCCAGTGCCGAAAGACTCAGGGCGATGTCGTCTTCTAGGTTACGGATTTTCGAGATACGTACCCCTTCTGCCGGCGTAATCTCATATAAGGTAATGGTCGGACCCACACTGGCCTTGATGGAACTGATTTCAATGCCGAAACTGCGCAGCACCTTGATGATGCGGTTCTTGTTGGCATTCTGTTCCTCCATGTCGATGTCCGGATCGTCGTTCTGATACGTATTCAGCAAGTCGAGGGTAGGGAAGCGGTAAAACTCCAGGTCCAGACGCGGGTTATACGGTTGCGACACGTCTCCACGGTAAGCCTGATCCTCTTCCTTGGTATCGTTGCTGACCTCAAATGCCGGCTCCTCTTCTTCCTTGTCGAAGTCTTCCTCCACCAGGGCCGGCTTCACCTCAAAAGGGTGCTTCTTCTCATCCTCTTCCTCGGTATCAAGGGGCAGGTCGATGACGCGCTCCGGTGCCGGTTCCTCTTTCACAATCATCTTCTCCGGTTCCTCCTTTACAGGTTCAGCCGCTTTCTCCGGTTCTTCCTGCGGAGTTTCTTCCTCCTCTTTCTGTTTCGGTTTCCGGTGCGTCCAGCTCTTCCAGAAACTTTCTTTCTTTTCCTTCTTATCCGATTCGTCCTCCGCAACGGTCGCTTCCGCTTCGTCCACTACCGGCTTCCGGAATGTCGGTTCCGGCTGGGGAGTTACTTCCTCTGCCATGGCTGCGTTATTGCCCTTTTGCGGATGAAGTGCCTTTCTCACCACGCCCATGGTCTGTCGGGTCAGTGCCACGCCGAACAGTATGGCCGTAGCCAGCAGCACCAGAATCAATCCCAGTGCACCGATTTGCGAGCGAATCCACAGGCTCACGTTATAGCCATGCAGTCCCCCCGGATAAATATAAGAATCTTCCAGCAGTCCCCCGAATGCAAATCCCAGGGTGATAGAGAGCCACACCATCACCGTGGCACAGCCTAAGAACCAGTAACGGATGCGGAATTCATACGCCTTCATCAGCTTCATGCCGGCCACCACTAAGAAGATGATGATGCAGTAAGCCGAAAACCCGAAGCAGTCGTTAATCAGGTATTGTGCCAGCTGCGCTCCCCGTGCTCCGGCATAGTTCTGTATGCGGTTGCTCGTTTCCAGCAGTTCCGACGGGTTGGGATGCGACAGAATACTCTGGTCATTTCCTCCCGTAAAGAAGAACGAGCTGAAAGCCAGCAGCAAGTACACGCCAAAGATTACAAAAAGCAGTCCGATGACGAACCCCGTAGTTTCACTTTTAAGAATAGTCCATGTTTTTCCGGCCATGGTTGCCGCTTTTCCACTTTTGCTTGTATCTGTTTTTTTGGTTTGCATGATGATTCGAATTAGCTAAACATACGTGCAAATGTACGAATAAAACTAGAACTGAGAAATTTTTTTTGTACCTTTGCGTCTCAATTAGCATGATTATGGAAGAAAAAAAATCTCAAGTAATATTCGATAAAAATGCGGTCGAGTTCGTGACAGTGGCTGCCGAGTTCTGTGGATTCCTGGAGCGTGTTTCCGATATGCGCTGTCGAGATTTCGTCGACAAGTCCCTGAAACTCCTTCCCCTTTTATACCTGAAGGCTTCGCTGCTGCCTGCTTGCGAGCGGATGGAAGAAGCTGACCCGGAAACCTTCGTGACCGAGACCGATTACGAAGTGCTTCGCGGTTCCATCGCCTCTCTGTTGGGCGAATACGATGACTACCTCGAAGTGTTCCTCGATGACATGGCCTATAGTGATACTCCCATTCATCAGAACATCTCCGAAAGCCTGGCCGACATTTACCAGCCTGTTAAGGATTTTATCTGCGTGTTCCAGTTGGGCCTGAAGCACACCATGAACGATTCTCTGGCCATCTGCCGTGAACTCTTTGCCGAGTTCTGGGGTCAGCGCCTGGTCAATGTGATGCGTGCCCTTCACGATGTGAAGTACCGCCAGCTGGCACACGGCAGCCAGGAGGAGGAAGATTCTGCACTCTACGAAGACAACTGCACCGAAGAAGAACTCTACGAAGGCCTTGACATGGGCGACGACGAATAACCCTAAACCCGTAAACTGAATGGTAGAACTACAGAGTAAAATAGATAAGAAAATCGTTGCGGAGTTACCTAAGGTTTCTTTCCCCGGTCGCATCTTCGTAATCTACACCGAGGCCGAAGCCCGCAAGGCCATTGATTACCTCAATACCCATGTACTGGTGGGAGTGGATACCGAAACACGTCCTTCATTCCGGAAGGGAGCCGTCAACAAGGTGGCCCTCTTGCAGGTCTCTACTTACGACACCTGCTTCCTGTTCCGTCTGAATCACCTCGGGCTGCCGGACTTCCTGGAAGAGTTCCTTCAGAACAACGTGCTCAAGATCGGCCTGTCGCTGAAAGACGATTTCGCCATGCTCCGCCGCCGCAACAAGAAAGACCCGCGCATGGGCAACTGGGTGGAACTGCAGGACTACGTAGCCTCTTTCGGCATCGAAGAAAAGAGCCTCCAGAAAATCTATGCCCTTCTTTTTCAGGAAAAGATTTCCAAGAGCCAGCGCCTGTCCAACTGGGAGGCCGACACCCTGACCGAGGCACAGCAGCTTTATGCCGCCACCGATGCCTGGGCCTGCGTACGCATCTACCAGTACCTGGAAGAACTTCGCCTTTCGGGCAAGTACCGCGTGATACGCACGGAAGCCCCTGAACACATTCTCGAAGATTAATCACTTAAACCATACAAATGAGCTATAAGAAAGTATTTCTCAAACCCGGAAAGGAAGAATCGCTCAAGCGTTTTCATCCCTGGGTCTTTTCCGGCGCCATCGCCCGTGTGGAAGGAGAGCCGGAAGAAGGTGAAGTAGTAGATGTCTACACCTCCAAGAAAGAATTCATTGCCTGCGGACATTTCCAGATTGGCAGCATCGCCGTGCGTGTGCTTTCCTTCCGTCAGGAACCCATCGACCATGCGTTCTGGATACGCCGCCTGCAGGTGGCCAAAGACCTCCGCTGTGCCTTGGGCGTGCTGGGCAATCCTCAGAACAATACTTACCGTCTGGTACACGGCGAGGGCGATAACCTGCCCGGACTGATTATCGACGTGTACGACCATACCGCCGTGATGCAGGCACACTCTGCCGGCATGCACCTCGACCGTATGGCGGTGGCCGAAGCCCTCGAGGAAGTGATGGGCGACGTCATCCAGCACATCTATTATAAATCAGAAACCACGCTGCCCTTCAAGGCCGACCTGCTGGCTACTGAAAACGGCTTCCTTAAAGGCGGAAGTCCGGAGAACGTGGCCATGGAGAACGGACTGAAGTTCCACGTAGACTGGCTCAAGGGACAGAAGACCGGTTTCTTCGTCGACCAGCGTGAGAACCGTGCCCTGCTGGAACGCTATGCCAAGGGCCGTAACGTGCTCAACATGTTCTGCTACACCGGCGGCTTCTCGTTCTATGCCATGAGGGGAGGGGCCAACCTCGTTCACTCGGTAGACAGCTCAGCCAAAGCCATCGACCTGACCAACGAGAACGTATCTCTCAACTTCCCCGGCGATACCCGTCACCAGGCTTTTGCGGAAGATGCCTTCAAGTTCCTCGACCGCATGGGCGACCAGTACGATCTGATTATCCTCGACCCGCCGGCCTTTGCGAAGCATCGCGATGCCCTGCGCAATGCCCTTCGCGGTTACACCAAGCTCAATGCCAAGGCCTTCGAAAAGATACGTCCGGGCGGCATCCTCTTCACCTTCTCCTGTTCGCAGGTGGTGAACAAGCAGGACTTCCGTAACGCCGTGTTTACCGCCGCTGCACAGAGCGGACGCAGCGTGCGCATCCTTCACCAGCTCACCCAGCCGGGCGACCATCCGGTCAACATCTACCATCCGGAAGGCGAATACCTCAAGGGACTGGTGCTTTACGTAGAATAACCCTCCTGAAAAGAGCTAAAATAAAAGAAGCTGTTTCACACCGCCGGAATGTTCCGTGCGTGAAACAGCTTCTTTTTTTAGTAGTGACTATACTTAATATGCATTCTTTTCACCGTGCAGGGCATTGGCCACGGTCTTGTAGATAATGAACAAATCCAGTCCGAAGCTCCAGTGTTCAATGTACCAGATATCTCCGCGCACGCGGCCTTCCATGTCCTTCAGTTCCTTGGTTTCCCCACGGAAGCCCGTCACCTGGCTCCAGCCTGTAATACCCGGCTTCACGAAATGCCGCACCATGTACTTGTTGATCAGCTTTGAATATTCCTCCGTATGCTTCAGCATGTGCGGGCGTGGTCCTACGATACTCATGTCACCCAGCAGCACGTTGATAAACTGCGGCAGTTCATCGATGTTCGTCTTACGCATGATGTTTCCCCAGCGTGTCTTGCGCGGGTCATCCTTGGTCGCCTGCAGCGTGTCGGCTTGTGCGTTCACCTTCATGCTACGGAACTTGTAACAATAAAATTCCTTGTCGTTCAGTCCGTTTCGTTTCTGCTTGAAGAACACAGGGCCCGGCATGGTTATTTTCGTCACAATGGTCACAATTATCAGAATGATAGGGAAGAACGTACACAAGAACAGCAGTGAGAACACGATGTCGAACGTCCGTTTCAGAGTCTTGTTTCCGGTCTTGCTCAGCGGGTCCGGTCGCAGGCTCAGGAAAGGCACATTACCCAGCATGTTGAAGTACACGCGGTTGTGCAGGTAGTTATAAATATTCGGCACACTATAGAAATGCACCAGATGGTTCTCGCAGTAATCAATCAGCAAACGGATAATCACATGTTCCTTTGAAGGCAGACAGCAGAACAGATAATGCGTATTTCCGTTCTTTTCCAGATATTCTTCTACCTCCTGAGGCTGTCCCAGATACGGACATTCCTGTGGAAACTCCGGATTAGGCTGGAAGTCGAAATATCCCTTCACTTTGAAGCCCATCCAGCCCTGGGTTGTCAGTTCATAATACAGTTCCCGGTTGTTTTCCGAACTACCCACCAGTACTACATAACGTACATTTCCTCCTCTGGAACGGTATCTTTTTAGTCCCCATCTCATGGTGGTACGGAAGATAGCCAGACATACAAAGAGCAGCCCTAGGAATGTGAGGTAGAAGTATGACCAGGCATCCATAAAATCTCCCAGTTCAAGTACTACTCCCGACAGTACCCCAAAGAAAATCGTACTTCTTAATACTCGTCCTATAATCTGGTAAGCATATACTTTTCGGCGGTAAAGTACCACACCAATCTGTATGGCCGAAACAAAATAGCAGAGCATCACGGTCAGAATCACCTGCAGGTGTGGAGCTTTAAGGATTTTGTGCCAGGGCGTATCCTCCGTGGCCAAGAACAATGCATAAAACAGTCCCCCTGTGATCAGCGTTTCGCAAGTTACGACAAAGAGGCTGGCCCATCTGTTGTATGTGTCATACTTTGTTTTCATACGATTTGAATAATTTAAGACTACAATTCGTAAATTAATGATATTTCCTCTTTCCTTCCAAATTTTTAGCTAAAATTCTCTCTCTTACTTAGAATTTTGTCAGTTCCAGTCGGGCATAGTCCGATTGTAAGGTCATTTTTTTTCCGTTGCAGTATTCGATATCGAAAACGGTTTCCTGTTGATTCCCGATACCGAAGTGTTTCAGTTTCTCTACCGGGGCATCCTTTCCGTTGTCACCGGTAGACTGTCTCACTTTAAAGTCTTTCACCACGAGCTGTGTTTCCCCGTTGCGGTATTCCGTACGTCCTATGTAAGCCCCATATCCTTTTGAGCCGTCTTTCTCGGCCACCTCCGTCACCATGCGGGTAATGCTGTAGTACAGTCTTTCACATTCCACGGTTTCCCCCGTTTCCGCCACGGTGAATCGTTCCAGCACCCAGAGCCCTTCCACGTCACTGTTTATCGGTGCCTTTTTGCATCCGGCTGCACCAGCAAGCAGTCCGGCAGCCGCAATGAGCATATATATCCATTTTCTCATCTTCCCAGTCCTCCTGTTTTTCTAAGTGTAATCATGCCTCCCGTGCTGTTTCCCAGGTAATTTCCCCGGTCCACGCCCAGTGTGGCGGTCAGGCTCCATCCTTTGGTCCATTGTGGCATATAAGTCACCTCGGCCATGCTGCTGAACTGCTTCCGCATCTTATCCAGCGGGTGAGCATACGAGCCCCAGTGACGGGCATACGAAGCCATGATTCTCCATTTCCATTCCTCCGTCGGATTTCCGGACAGGCCCACATGCTGCGCCTTCATTCGGTTACTCTTGAAGCGGATTTCTCCATCTTCGTTATAAATCGGTCCTGCCAGCAGCGGATTGCCGATACCCTGCCCGTAGTGCTGCCATGCCTGATAGATATAGTGGTTATAATAATCATCCCCACCGCTCATCTGCAAGTCCGAGAAAGAGCCCCAGAAACCGTCATACAGAATCGGTCCCGACGCATCCTTCGTGCTGATACCTTCCCATAACACGGCCGATACCCACTTGTTTTTAGGCAGATACAGCTCGATTCCCAGCTGTCCGTCCTTCCAGCGTCCGTATTCCCAGAACATCTGCGAGTGATCTTCGAAATAATGATCCAGCGTAGCCCTAACCTTCCAGTCGCCGAAGTAATAATTCAGTGCGAAGTTCCAGCTTCCCAGCATGTTTCCTTCCACGTTCACCTGTTCCCCTTCCGGAGTATCCTCTCCGCCTGCAGTAGGGAACAAAGCATGCCAGTACGCTTTCAGTCCGTCGGGCATATCAATGGTCTGTTCCGATTCCCCGTTGGCCAGTTTCTTGTACTGGTCGCCTCCGAACTGTGTGGCCATATACAGGCCGAATTCAAATTCCAGGGGCAGCTTCTCCTTGTTTCCCAGGCGGAACATCAGCGACTTGCTGTGATACATCACCTTTTTGACGAATAGCTGGTTGGCAGCAGTGAAATCCTCCTGCCAGTTACCGTCTGTAAACATTCCGTAAGCCAGATGCCCTTTGAAAGCCAGCCAGTTCCGTGTGCCCGGTATGGCCAGATAGTTTTTGATTTCCCCTCTGATTTGCGGAATCGGCCGCATGTTCGGTCCTTCCGCCATCCATCCGCTGGTCAGTTCACTGTTCTTTTCCAGCGGGAATCCCATTCTTTCCTTACTTCCTATGCTGAGTGTCAACATTTTCCATGAGAAGTCCGCATACGCCTGTTGAATCCAGAAGTCCGACGTCTGTTTCACGCCTCCTGCCAGATCCAGTCCGGCATCAATACGCCATCCTCTGTTCAATTTCTTGTTCCATTCTATTCCCGCCCTCAGGTATCCGCTGTTCGGCTTTTCACTCTCCATTCCAAACCGGTTCGCCGTCAGCCAGAGCGGGGCATACGTCCCCGTCGATGCAGTGGCAGTAGCTTCTACCCGATAGTGGAATTCTTGTGGTTTTTCTTGAGCCGCAGCAGGAATTGCCAGGGCCATAAATAACAATGATTTCAATAAACTCATGTTCGCAAACATTCAGTAAAAATAATTTCTACAAAGGTAGAAAAGAAGGAGATAAATCGCACGTTTTCAGTCTGAAAATTTTGCGTTTACCCCTTTAATTGTACTTTTTGACATGAAAATATGACAAATAGATTAAATTTTACTACATGCTACAACTTAAAAATCCGTTTCATCAATTTCCATTTCTCCTGCGAGGTTGCCCCCGGTGCAGCCTTCTGGAACTTCGCCATGTGTGCCTCCCATTCCGCCTGTCGGGGCAGGGTAGCCAGGCGTGCATAGTCCCGTTCCATGTCAAATTCATCCGTCGTGTCCATAATCATGAACAGGCGGTTCCCGTCGATATAAATCTGCATGTCCGTGATACCCACTTCGCGGATACCCGCTTTCACTTCCTCCCACACGTGTGCATGTTCCGCCACGTATGCTTCAATCAGCTCTTTGTCATCATAGAGCTCCAGTGTCTGACAATATCTTTTCATAATGAATAATGAAAAAAGAAAAATTAATAACGGTAGACACCCTCTCGTTTTTAATTTTCACTTTATTAATTATTAACTGTAACTAATCCCTTCTGAAAATATCCCGTGTGTACACCTTGTCCTTCACGTCGTCCAGACACGTGTCGTAACGGTTGGCAATGATGGCATCCGCCTGCTGCTTGAATGCCTCCAGGTCGTTCACCACCCTTGAGCCGAAGAACGTCGTACCGTCTTCCAGTGTCGGTTCGTAAATAATTACCGTAGCCCCTTTCGCCTTGATACGCTTCATTACCCCCTGAATCGAGCTCTGACGGAAATTGTCGCTGTTCGATTTCATGGTCAGGCGGTACACCCCGATTACACACTGCTTTTCAGCTTCCGGACTGAAATCACCCCGGTTGTAATAATCATAATATCCCGCCTTCTTCAGCACCTGGTCGGCGATGAAGTCCTTGCGCGTACGGTTGCTCTCCACGATGGCATGAATCAGGTTCTCCGGTACATCCGCATAGTTGGCCAGCAACTGCTTCGTATCCTTCGGCAGACAGTATCCTCCGTATCCGAATGACGGATTGTTATAGTGCGTGCCGATGCGCGGGTCCAGACAGATACCCTGAATAATCGCCTGCGTATCCAGTCCCTTCACTTCCGCATACGTATCCAGCTCATTGAAGTAGCTCACGCGCAGAGCCAGGTAAGTGTTGGCAAACAGCTTCACCGCTTCCGCCTCCTTCAGTCCCATGAACAGCGTGTCCACGTCCGGTTTCAGCACCCCTTCCTGCAGCAGTGCCGCAAACTCCTGCGCCTTCTCCTTCAGGTCTGTCCCTGCAATGGCCTTGATGGCCTCATTCTCCTCGTTCCGTCCGTCAATCAGCTTCGGATAGCCCACAATGATGCGGCTGGGGTAGAGGTTGTCATACAGTGCCTTGCTCTCGCGCAGAAACTCCGGCGAGAACAGCAGGTTGAATCTTTTACCCGCCAGGGCAGGAACGCTGCGGAACTTCTCCGCATACTTCACGTACAGGCTGCGGCAATATCCCACCGGGATGGTACTCTTGATTACCATCACCGCATCCGGATTCACTTCCAGCACCAGGTCGATAACTTCCTCCACGTGCGAGGTATCAAAGTAATTCTTCACCGGATCATAGTTCGTAGGAGCCGCGATGACCACAAAATCCGCGTTTTCATAAGCCGAAGCCCCGTCCAGCGTAGCCGTCAGGTCGAGTTCCTTCTCCGCCAGATACTTCTCGATGTATTCATCCTGAATCGGGCTGATGCGGTTATTGATTTTCTCCACCTTCTCCGGAATCACATCCACGGCCGTTACCCGGTGATGCTGTGCCAGCAGAGTCGCTATGGATAAACCCACGTACCCTGTTCCGGCTACGGCGATATTTAATTGTTTCATGATTTCAGCTCTATTTAATAATGTTATATATTCAATATTCAGTTTCTTGTGGCAGCAGCCAGTTCCGTCAGCTCCTGCTGATTTCCAGTCCCTTGTTCGATAAACTCATCTCCACGAAGCGTGCCCGGTCGTTCGCCCGGTGCTCCGTCAGAATCTGGCGGATACGCACGGCCGCATCCGGTTCTTTGGCCACCATGTACAAGTAACCACCCCCACCGGCACCCGGCAACTTGTATCCCAGGCAGAGGTCGTCAATCCGTTCCGTCAGCGCCTGCACGGCCGGCGGATTCGTACCTTCATCCAGCAGCTGGTTCTGCATCCACGTCTTCCGTATCAGTCGTCCCGTCTCCTCAAAGTCATTCCGTAGGATGGCGTCGTACATGTCCATGGCATGGCCCTTCATCTGCTCCAGCAAGTGCAGGTGACGGTTCGAATTCAGGAACATCCCCTTCACAATCTCTGCCAGGATGCCCTTGGCCGTGCGCGTGATGCCCGTGTAATACAGCAGGTGACACTTGCGGTACTCGTCGCTCGTGAACAGGTAGTCCGGCAGCCAGCGCACCTTCGGCTCCTGGTGCCACCCCGGCTGTGTCTGCAGCAGCTTCACCCCGTGCAGCACACCTCCGTACTGATCCTGCCAGCCGCCCCCCGTGGTGAGCAACTGTTCCAGCACCAGCGTACGGCTGCCGATGCCCTGCTTGTCCCAGTTCAGGCCGCAGAAATCATTCAGCGCCCCTAATACCGTAGCCGCTAAGATAGAGCTGGTACCCAGTCCCGAACCTGCCGGAATGGCCGACAGCAACGTCACTTCGATACCCGTGCCGAACGCCTTCAGCTGTGCTTCCAGCGAAGCAAACCGTTCTGTGGAGAATTCCGGATGGAACCCCGCCAGCACTAGTGCCGCTTTCGGAATGGAGAACGGCGAACCCACCTTGCGGTAATCCTGCAACTCCTCGTAGGTGGAAACCACCTCCATGGCTCCCAGGTCAATCGAGCGCAGCGTAATGCGGTACTCCTTCGACGGCTTCACATACACCTGCAGCGGCGGCTGTCCGTTCAGTTCAATGGCCAGGTTCACCACATTTCCGCCCTCCATCAGGCTGTAGGGTGGGGTATCCGTCCATCCCCCCGCAATGTCGATGCGCACCGGACTGCGTCCCCACACAATCTGGTCGGCATACACCGACAGCTTCGGCTGCTGACGGTAATCCATCGTGCCGGTCAGTCCCTCTCGCATCAGGCCGAACGCCCGTGCCTCCAGTTCCTTCGCCTCCGGTTTGCCCTCCAGTTCGCACACCTTCGCGCGGAACATCGCGTCGCTGATACGCTTCAGCAGGGGAGACCCCTCCGGCAGTTCCTCCGGCAAGGCGATGCCCCCTTTGGCATACGCCCCGGCCGCCTCCTGCAAGTCTATCTGATAGAACACGCTCCGTTCCTGGTTCCTGGCCAGCAGGCTCCAGTTCTCCTTGCGGAACATCTCCCGCTGGGCGAACAGCCGTCGCAGGTTGGCATACGCCGAAATCTCGTCGGCCGACACCTTGCGCGCCTTCATCCAGATAGCCCGTCCGGCTTCACCCTGTCCGCCGTCCGTCATCCATTGCAACACCGTGCCCAAGTCCTCTATCGAGTCCGTTACCGGAAAAATCGCTGCCCCTTGCAAGTCCTCACAGCCCCGGATTTCGTCCGCTGTCAGACCTCTTTCGGTCAGCCATTCCGTTACCGGACGGCCCAGGTATGTAGTCGAAGCCTCCTTCAGGCTTCCCTTGAATTTATCGTTAAAACCGTACGGACGCGCGGCAAACTCCTGTTCGCCCATCGGCACCACGTCGATGCACACCCCTTCCGGCACGTTCAGCGCCCAGTCGTTGCGCGGCACCCCCGTGATGATGTTCCGGCTGTGCAGCGTCCAGTTCCTGCCCACGTGGCTGTTTTCCACCCACACCTCCGCGTTGTCGGCCGTCAGCGGGAACTCCATCTCCGCATTCTGCACGAACACCGCCGGATGCGGCTTCACCTTATGGTGCATAATCGCCCGCTGGTCTGTCACACAGTTCTGCACCGCCAGTGTCGACGAAATCATCTCCCGGCTCGTACCGTAATGGTGGAACTCACCGCCCGGTAGGGGCAGGATGGCCACCTTCAAGCTGTTCAGCTCCTCATCCACGATGCGCGGATGCGCCCCCAGTGCCAGTCCGAACTCCGAATACATGTCGTAGAACTTCACGCCCCCTTCCTTGTCGGTCGAGCGTTTCACCATCAGCTCGATGGCACGGTCACTCAGCAGCCAGATGCCGATGTCCATCAGGAACAGGTAATCCTGCATCAGCTGGCCCATTTCCTCCACGCTCGGTTTCTGCAGCATGAAGTCCAGCTTCTCCGGTTCCCTCCGCGACGACACGAACACTCCGTGGTTCTTCGCCAGTTCCGGGTCCACCCACAAGCCGTAGCACACCACGTCCACATCCGGAATCTCCTGCAGCGGCTCCGTGGCACGGATGTACACGTCGCCGCTCGCAATCAGCGTGCGCAGTCCCTCCGGCGCCCGCTCCATGATTTCCTCATACAGCGGCAGCTGCAGCGACAGCAAGTCCTGTGTAAGCTTCTGTCCCCGTGCCCAGCGGAACACCGGAATCGGCGTCAGCACCTTGCCCGACGGCGCATAGCCCGGCAAACGGCGGCTCTGCCCTCCGGCGTGCAGCAGGATACGCTTCTCCCGTGCCAGCCAGTCGCCCAGTGCGGCATCCTTATCCTCTTCCTCCCGGCAAGCATTCAGCAGCCAGGCCGTACCACCTCCCGAACCCAGTTTCTTTCCCACCGGGTCCGATGTGCAGAACCACTCCTTGTGGTCTGCGTGCATAATATCGTGAAAACACTCCACCAGATTCGGTGGCAGCGACAACAGTTTTTTCATATAGTTTGTTCTATTCTTCTGATTTCATCCTCTGTCAGGCCGGTAGCCTGTGCAATTTGCGCGGTAGTCAGTCCTAGTGCTTTCAGGTTACGGGCAATAGCGGTTTTTTCTTCCGCACGACCTTCCGCACGACCTTCCGCACGACCTTCCGCACGTTCCGTCATGATGTTGTCACGCAGAATTACGATATTGTCCAGATGCTTGTAATACGCCCTCAGTTCCTCCCGGTTCATGCGGTCCAGTTTCAGTTGCTCCTTCACCGTGTCCAGTCCCGGAGCAGTTGCATTCTCGGGCACATTTCCCGTGTTCAGGTAGTAAATCCACTCCTCCAGCGGCGTTTTGGCCACCCGGTTAAAGTCGTTCACCTTCAGGATATAATACTCCGGATAGAGTTGGCTCACCTTGTCCACCTTGAAAGTCTGTTTTTGAAACGGGCTCAGTTCCAGTACATCCCCATTATGGATTCCCACGAATTCCGTCTTTCCGTGATACACAAAATCCTTCCCGTGGCCTAGCGAGAAATACACGATGTTCACGCTGTACACCTTGCGCACCTTCTCATATCCCTCACCCCGGTTGATGTATTCCGTCACCAGCTTGGACGCACCGAACAGCATGCGCTGGAAATACGCATACTCATTGTTGTTCTGCACCTCGATGAGCACCAGTTCACCCTTCGAGTTTTCAGCCAGCATGTCCACGCGGTTGTACTTGTCAAACTCATCCTCCTGGTTGCTTTCACTTTCCAGCAGTTTGTGAATGGTCACCTTTTCTTCGAACAGGGTAGTGAGCAGTCCTTCCAGCACCGCGTAGTTAGCCTTGTTACGCAGCAAGCGCTTCATGGCCCAGTCAAAACGAATATAATTTTCCATACGGCAATCAGTTTTCAGTCATTCTTTCTACAAAGAAAATGAATAATTTGCAGAAAAACGTGCTGAGAGAAGAATAAAATTTTCCAAATATATAAAGGCACTTGTAAATTGAGTATGTCCATCCTTCGTAACCACAGATATGACAAAAAGAGATAATGGCAGAAATGAAAAAACAAGTAGGAGATTACAAATCTATGAATTCTATTTTTTATTTGAAATAATTCAGTGCCTTTTCTACGATATGGTGCATGTCATAATACTTATATTCCGCCAGACGACCACCAAATATTACGTTCGTTTCCTTATCTGCCAGTTCCTTGTATTTCAGATACAACGAATTGTTCTTTTCATCGTTTACCGGATAATACGGCTCACTGCCTTCAGTCCATTCTGAACTATACTCTTTCGAAATCACCGTTTTAGGGCAAGCTTCTATATCCGCCCCGAACATTTCGAAATGTTTGTGTTCAATCACACGTGTGTAGGGCATTTCCTTTTCTGTATAGTTTACCACCGCATTGCCTTGGTAGTTAGGCATATCCAGCACTTCAGTTTCAAAATTTACCGTACGATACTCTAACTTACCAAACTGGTAATTATAAAATTCATCAATAGCTCCCGTAAACACAATTTTGTCGACCATAGCAGAAAGCTCTTCACGGTTCGCAAAGAAATCGCAGTTCAGGCGAGTTTCTACGCCTTCCAGCAGACGCTCAATCAGTACATTATATCCACCGATAGGAATACCCTGATATTTATCGTTGAAGTAATTGTTGTCAAATACCAGGCGTACCGGCAGACGCTTGATGATAAAGGCAGGTAGTTCCGTACATTTACGTCCCCACTGTTTTTCGGTATAACCTTTTATCAGCGCTTCGTAAATATCTTTCCCGATAAGCAGCTGTGCCTGTTCCTCCAGGTTGCGCGGCTCAGTCACTCCCTGCTCTTTCATGCGTGCTACCGCTTCTGCTTTTTGTTCTTCAATTTTAGCAGTGGCTTCAGCAGGAGTAGTTACTCCCCACATCTGATAAAACGTGTTCATGTTGAAAGGCAGGTTGTATAACTTACCTTTGTAGTTTGCTACGGGTGAATTCGTATAACGGTTGAACTCCACGATGGAGTTTACAAAATCCCAAACTGTTTTATTTGATGTATGGAAGATATGGGCACCATATTTATGCACATTGATCCCTTCCATTTTTTCACAATAGATATTTCCTCCCAGATGAGGACGGCGGTCAATCACCAGGCATTTTTTGCCTTTTTGTTGAGCTTTGTAGGCAAATACAGCACCGAAAAGCCCTGCACCTACTATGAGATAATCGTAATGTTGCATAAATATAAGGTTACGATATTAGTAAATAATTTTTTTAATTTTATGCTTGTGAAAATTCCTTGATACGTTGTTCTTCACTTAGACGACAGATCAATAGTTGCCCGTTCTTTTCAGCCACAATATAGCCATCCAAGCCTTCCAATACCACTTTACGTTCATCAGGTAACCCTTGTTGAAAAGAAAGCAACTTTTAGTGTAAGGTTGTATTGGAAGTGATAGACCCTACATAGAAGTCTGATATTTCTTCTTTGTCTTTTCGATTTAGTTTCACATAATATCCATCCACTTTAATTATATTCATGTCGATGCAGAAATCCTTTAATTTATCGTCCGAACGGTCAATAGGCTTTTTATATCCGGGGATTTGGTACGTATCAATTCTTTTGTTTTGAATTCTTATGTATACATAACTGACAAGGTCTGTTTTATCGTTTAATGTATAGCTTTTATATCTGGCCAAAGAATACAAGAATTTAGCCTTTTCTGGCGGGCAATATAAATTAGTAAACTCTTTTGAATTTTTAAAAGTGAATGCTGCCTCTCCAAATGTACAATATCCTATATCATTTAACTGTCTGTTTTTATTAAAATCTCTGTCTGTAAATTCCATTTTCCATATAGGAAATGCATTTTTGTCCATGTCGTATTGCTTGACATTTGTGATACATTTTAATCTGAAGACTTTATTGAAATCAATTTGACTTATCGCCTCGTTCAGTTTGGCCCTATATTTTTTTCTAATGTCAGACATTATGAAAGGGTCAGATTGGATTCTTCCATATTCTTTCGGTGTTATGCAGAGTTTCAGATATTGCTCTACGATGTTGTCTGTAATTTTAATATTATATATTTTAATTCTATATGCGAATAATATATCAGACGTTAGATCAGTAGCTCCATCAAAGTATGATTTCTTATATGATAACATGATGCTTCCATTGAATATGGCATTGTCAAGATCTATCAGATAAGATTTTCCATTTCCTTTGGCGATGATAACGCCGTTGCTGTTCATGTCGAAGGGTAAGAGCATTCGTTGTAGTGTATTTAACTTTTTTATGTTATAAAACTGGGATATAGTCAGCTTTTTACCTGAAAGGTCTTGTTTAATGGTTCTTGTTTGGCTATTATCAAACTCATATATATATCCATTATTTCTACCTATTGTAATCGTATCGCCGATACTATAGACTTTACCAAAGTATGTTTTGAAACTATTTTCTGCATGTATTGCATTGTTTGTAAAACATATGAGCCATAAAAATGACAATAAAATAATTTTATTCATAATTGTTTTTTCATTTATTTCCACAAAGGAAATAAATAATTTGCGAAAAATACAAATGTGAGTAGAAAAAGAGTTCCATAAAAATAAAAGATTTTGTCTGTTTTTTGAAGTTAGTCGCTCAGATATACATTTGGAGTTTTGGCCAATCTGAAATTTTCCAGTTGTTTAGCAATGCATCTCTTGAAAAATCCAGCATTTTGTTGTATTCATCTACAATTCTTGAAACCCTTTCGGGCAAATTTTATTATTATAGCTCTTCCTGTAAAGAGAACAAATAATTCACAGAAAACCGTGCTGAGCAAAAAATAAGAAAAGGTAAAAGCGAGCGGTATCTCTTCGCTTTTACCTTTTACAGCACCCTGCCTGTCATTTATGATAATAGAATATTTATTTTGCACTCACCCCCTCATGTGCAATGACCAATGTCTCGAAGGCCGTGGTGTTGCCGTCTGCTTTGAAACCTTCCACCGTGAGCTTCTTGGGCCATGCGTTCACAGCCTCCCAGGTCTTCACCGGGTTACCCGACTCGTCCAGCAGGCTGACCGTTACCACCTCGCGTTGGATCGTGTTTAGCTTCACCTTGTTCACCCAGTCCCAAAGAGCCTTGTCGTCCTTGAAGATACCTTTCTTGATTGTCAGGTCGCCCGATTTTCTCAGTCCCGGCATTTTCAGCTTGGTAAATACCGGACTATCCCCTGCGCGGTAGGTTATCTCTTCATATTCCGTTTCCAATCCCGATACTTCACTGCAGGAAATATCGCCTACGTTCGAGATAGAAACTTTGAAATAAAAACTTGGCAACGGCCATTCCTGTGTATTTGCGCCTTGTGCTGTTACATTATCTGCCATTTTATTTTCAATTTAATAGCGTTACTTTGTATGGCTCCTTTTGTACATTTATGCTACTTTGTTATGCCATAAATAGCGACCTTGCTGGTTCATCCATTCATTTAGCTGATGGTACAAATTAGTTTCTTCAAATTTTTCTTTTGGGCATGTATTTCTTAAGATTAAACATAAATCTTTGTATCCCAATGAATTTTTTCTGTTAAGTTTTTGTAGGCGTACTTGCAAGGCAAAGACCAAATCATGCCCTCTGGTCAATTGTTTTAAATCAGGGTTAATGTAGCTGTTTGCAAAAAGCTTGATCATTTCAGTGGTGGGGTAGTGTTCGAGTCTGCTGTTATTGCATGTCGATTTCACATGCCCGAGACATTGTTCCCATGTTATTGCGTTTTCCCCGTCATATAATGCAGAATAAGTAATGTCATTAAAATTTATCCCATCCAGTTCTATTCCTTCCAATTCATTATTTGCAACCGTCACTTCATTGTACAGCCTTAAATAGGAGAGACTTTTGAGATCTTTTGCCACCTTCTCTACAAGTGGGGTGGTGGTCTGCAGACTACATTCAGCTTGTAAAGAATTTTCAAATCCCTCTGAAACAGAAAGGAGGGTCATTTCAATATCATGATAATCAGTCAGGAATAAGTTATCCAGATCTGGATAACTTCTATGCAGAATATGATCAAAGTCTGCATCTTTAATCCCAATTACCTTATTTTTAAGGTAAGGATTAGTTTTTAAGATTCTTAAAAGTTCCACCACATACAAGCAACTCTTTGTTACATAAAATATAACTTTCTGTTCATTCAAAAAATGTCGGTATATTTTTTCATCATCGGTTCCTTCTATGAGAATAAAAACTTTCCCTTCGCTATCCTCATGGTGTCCCATCTCTATTATCTCCATTTTTTTGTCTTGTAATGTGGTCGCTTCTAAGACTGTATTCCTCATAATTATTTTTGTTGAAGATAATATAAATCGATTGCATTATCCTGTCCTCTTGCTACTATACTGATGGAGTGAGTAGAGACAATTACTTGCAGATTCTTTGTTTTTGCGATTTCCTGAATGTCGTCAAGAAATTTCTGCTGCCATACTACATGCAATGAATTCTCCGGCTCGTCAATCAGGAGTACAGAGTTGTCCGAAACCTCGAATATAAGCCGAAAGAGCAAGATAATTTCATTCTGCTCCCCACTTGATAAAAGGTTTTCATCCAGAATATCCCCGTTGGCCGAAATAATCTGGAATCCATGTTGTGGAGAAAATGTAATACTTTTTTGGGCAAATTTTTTTGTTTTAAGGAGCTTGTTGAACAAATTCAGCTTCTCTGTCCAGTTTCCATAATTGGCATATTTTTCTCCCAGGCCTTTGATGTAATTATATAAGATAAAACTGTCATCCTTATCATACGGGGGAATGGAGATGTTGTCGGTCAGTCTGAAATAAAACAGTTCATCGCGTTTTTGTATCACATTCTCAGCCAGTTGGTTGTACTCTTGCTCTGAGATGGTCGTTTTTTCTTTTGAAATAACTCTTTTGATAAACTGGCTGTCAATCCGCTGCGATTGTTGCAAATAATTTTGATAAGCCAGGCTCAATTCTTTTTGTAAAGTCTGGCGTATTCTTTGAATTGGGAGGACATCATTTTCTTCGTTTGCTTCATTGTAGATACGGTTGGCGTGGATGAATTTTGTTCGCAAACTCTCAAGTTGCATTAGGAAAATATCCTGCCCTATGTCATGAGCTATATATTCGTTGAACCGTTTGTTTTTCAGAAGCTCGTTATCTGTATTGTTTGTGCTTTCTTCTAAACTTCCAATCAGAAATCTGTGATAGAATCCAGCATTTCTTTTAGCTTTCCGTATGACATTATCATTATACAGGAAATAACACAACAGCACGTTGTCTTTATTCAGCCAGCTAAATCTTACCTCCTTTACTGATGCCTGCTTTGTGTCGCTTGTCTTATCTTTTTCCTCGTCTTTTTTCTGGGAGAAGCACTGGTCAATAAGCAGATAAGTCTCGTCACTCAGTCCTATTTCAATAGTTTCATATTTCAGTAGATAGAAATAATATAACGATTCAGGCGACAGATTGTCCAATATTGTCAATACAGTTGTTTTCCCATATCCGTTAGGACCAGTAAGAATTGTCAGTTTGTCCTCGTCTTTATGGAAAAATTCAATATTGTAGTTGTACAGGCCAAAAAGATTTTTTATTCGGATATATTTGAACTGCATGGTTGTTGTAAAGCGTAAAAAGATTCTGTTAATTGTATAACTGTCTCAATTTTTCCTGAAGGTTGTCATTTACTGTATATTGTTCTTCTATATAGATATTTTTATTTCCTTCAGACTGAACCTTAGACTTGTAGACTGGGTAATCATCACCTTTCGACAGATTGTTGTCCCATTGCATGGCACGTAGATTGATTATATCGTCTGTGCCTCCCATTGAGAGAGGATAGACATGGTCAATCTCCCAGCCATAGATAGAATCTCTGTTGCCATACTGGTTTTTCATAATCCATGCTCCGCAGGCATCTTTTCGTACCATATCTGGATTGAATCCTTCTACCGTACGTGCAAGTTCCCAAACTTGTTCTATCGTTTTTTCATCAAACATTCTACTTGTATATTATATGTTTTCCTTGTCAGAATTCATGCATTCTTAGATATTCACTACAAAGCTATAAAATACTTTTGAATTGGACAAACAGTTGATATAGTAGAAAAACTTGTATAACCTGCACTTACTACAGAATTTTCAACTGGCAATTTTTTACCGTCCCTTGTACATCGAGTCATAATACTTCTGATAGTCACCGCTCGTCACGTTGTCCATCCATTCCTGGTTGTCCAGATACCAGCGTACCGTCTTTTCAATACCTTCTTCAAACTGCAAGCTTGGTTCCCAGCCCAGTTCCTTTTGCAACTTGGTAGAGTCGATGGCATAACGCATATCGTGGCCCAGACGGTCGGTCACGTAGGTAATCAGATCCATGTCTTCACCCTCCTTGCGTCCCAGCAGACGGTCTACCGTATTAATCACCACTTTAATGATGTCAATGTTCTTCCATTCATTGAAACCACCAATGTTATATGTTTCTGCAATCTTACCGTTGTGGAAAATCACGTCGATGGCACGTGCATGGTCTACCACATATAGCCAGTCGCGCACGTTCTCGCCCTTGCCATATACTGGCAGCGGCTTGCGGTGACGGATGTTGTTGATGAACAGCGGAATCAGCTTCTCCGGGAACTGATACGGCCCGTAGTTGTTCGAACAGTTCGTCACGATGGTCGGCATGCCGTACGTGTCGTGAAACGCCCGCACAAAGTGGTCGCTGCTCGCCTTGCTGGCAGAGTAGGGGCTGTGCGGGTTATACTTCGTATCTTCGTAGAAGAAATCCTTTCCGTAAGCCAGATGATGTTCAGAAGAGGAAGCCGTGGTAGTGAACGGTGGTTTCACTCCTTCCGGATGAGTCAGTTCCAATGCCCCGTACACCTCGTCGGTAGAGATGTGGTAGAAACGTTTACCCTCGTATTTTTCCGGCAGACTTTCCCAGTACACCTTGGCCGCCTGCAGCAGCGACAGCGTACCCATCACGTTGGTGCGTGCAAAGGTAAACGGATCCTTGATGCTGCGGTCCACGTGACTCTCCGCCGCCAGGTGAATGATGCCGTCCACGTGATACAGCTCCATCAGCTCCTGCATTTTCTCATAGTCGCAGATGTCTGCTTTTACAAACACATAGTTCGGCTGGTTTTCGATGTCCTTCAGGTTCGCCAGATTACCCGCATACGTCAGCTTGTCCAGGTTGATGATACGGTACTCCGGATACTTGTTCACGAACAGTCGCACCACGTGGCTGCCAATAAATCCTGCACCGCCGGTAATCAGTATGTTGCGTTTGAATGTAGTCATAAGATAAAAAATTAATATAATGGTGATATGTTTGTTGTTAATAAGCCATTAGACTTACAATGTTTCTCATATTCATTTATAGGGAGTACGTTCATGCAGTTGGTATGCTGTTTTAATAGATTTATAATTTTTTAGTCCTACGGAAAATGTCACATGCAGGCCCATCCGAATCTTCGGACAATTTCTTTCAGTAAATATCTGTCCGATACCGGAATGTTTACGATTACGTTTTCATTTTCATTTTCCTCAGAGGTACATGCCGTATACCCTTTTTCCGGGAGTCTGTCTTCTGAGAGAGGAGCAGGTACGGATGAGGTAATCTGATATTCGTTGTTGGTCAATGTCACATCAAAATATTCCGCTCCGGTTTCAGGAGAGAGAAATAACTCCCGCAAATCTGTTTTTCCGGACAAAAACTCTTCAATTCTTTTCCCTGAGATGCGTATGGCTGTATATCTACATTCCTGCTCATCGGTGTACAACAGACAAAGATACAAGGTTTCGAATGCATCCCGGGCGATAAACAATTGTGGCACATCATAAAAATCCAATATTCTTTCTATCCGAATAGGAATATTTCTGGTCATAGAGATATGATTTTAGCTTGTGAAACATCAAATAAACGGCTTCTCCACCATGAATAGTGTGAATTTCTGAATGTCTTCTTTATGTTTCCGTCTTGTGGGGAAAGACTTACTTCTGCAATGTTAGCTTTTCGGAACTTTGGGAGTTTTAGCAGACGCTTTGCATCCGTGAGTTCTGAAAAAACAGATACGGCTCGTACAATGCATTCATCTATACCTTCACCTGTAAAAGTTTTGTCTGGAGCTAATTTCTTTTGAGAGAAGAAGTCTTCAGACTGTGCCGGATTACCGATTGCGACTCGATAATAGATGCCTTGGCATTTTTCTGAATCTGCCGGAGGGCAGGATTCAGGAAGAGATTCAAACCAATAATTTTGCATTTTCTATAACATTTACTTCATCAAAGTTAAGGATTATTTTAAAAAAAGTAATATGCGTGATGCCTTTTCATTAAAAATGCCGCTTGCCATGATAACTATATGATTTTGCATGCTGGTTTTAGCAGCCTTTGGAAGTTTTTAGTCCCTGCGGAAAATGTCACGCGTATATACTTTGTCTTTCACGTCATCCAGACACGCATCGTAACGGTTGGCAATGATGGCATTACTGTTTGCTTTGAATTCATCCAGATTGTTTACTACTTTCGAACCGAAGAAGGTACTTCCGTTTTCCAGTGTCGGTTCATAAATGATTACCGTAGCCCCTTTTGCTTTAATACGCTTCATTACTCCCTGGATAGAACTCTGGCGGAAATTGTCACTGTTCGATTTCATGGTCAGACGGTATACCCCAATCACACATTGCTTTTCAGCTTCCGGATTGAAGTCTCCACGATTGTAATAATCATAATATCCGGCTTTCTTCAACACCTGGTCGGCAATGAAGTCCTTACGTGTACGGTTACTTTCCACAATCGCATGAATCAGATTTTCCGGTACATCTGCATAGTTGGCCAGCAACTGCTTTGTATCCTTCGGCAGACAGTAACCACCGTATCCAAATGATGGATTGTTATAGTGCGTACCGATACGTGGGTCCAGACAGATACCCTGGATGATGGCCTGTGTATCCAGACCCTTTACTTCTGCATACGTATCCAGCTCATTGAAGTAGCTTACGCGCAGTGCCAGGTAAGTATTGGCAAACAATTTCACTGCTTCTGCTTCCTTCAATCCCATAAACAGTGTATCGATGTTTTCCTTGATGGCACCTTCCTGTAGCAAGGCAGCAAATTCTTTTGCTTTTTCCTCCAGATGTTCTCCTGCAATGGCTTTGATAGCTTCATTTTCCTCATCTCGTCCGTCAATGAACTTCGGGAAGCCTACGATAATACGGCTGGGGTAGAGGTTGTCGTACAGAGCCTTGCTCTCACGCAAGAACTCCGGTGAGAACAGCAGGTTGAACTTCTTTCCAGCCAAGGCAGGTGTGTTACGGAACTTTTCTGCATATTTCACGTACAAGCTACGGCAGTAACCCACCGGGATGGTACTTTTGATTACCATTACGGCATCCGGATTTACCTCCAGTACGAGGTCAATCACTTCTTCTACATGCGAAGTATCAAAATAGTTCTTTACCGGATCATAGTTTGTTGGAGCTGCAATGATTACGAAGTTTGCATTACGGTAAGCTGATGCTCCATCCAGCGTAGCTGTCAGGTTCAGTTCCTTTTCTGCCAGATACTTTTCGATGTATTCATCCTGAATCGGGCTGATACGGTTGTTGATTTTCTCTACCTTTTCAGGAATCACGTCTACTGCAACAACTTGATGATGCTGTGCAAGCAGGGTAGCGATGGACAGGCCTACATAACCTGTTCCAGCTACGGCAATATTAGATTTACTTGTTCCCATATTTTAATAAGATTTAAATTTTGCTGTAATGAATTGAGGTACCTTCCATGCCATTTTCTGTATTTTAGTTAGCGTAGGGTTAAATCCATGGCTTTTGTACATGCGAATGTCTTCTTCCCACATTTTTTTTCTGCGTTTCTTATCTGTAGATAGTCCTCCCATACGCATACGTACAATGTATTCATTGAGATAATATACTTTTAGGTTTGCTTCATACAGGTAGCGCACTAAAAAATCAGAATCAGCGGCTATTTTATAGCTTTCATCATACAGCCCCAATTTATCTATGCATGATTTTTTGATATAGCAGGTAGGGTGTAGTGGTAGCCAACCATGTTTTACTTTCCATTTGCTGTATTTTCCACTTTCCCAATTACGAATTACCTTGTTTGTCTTTTCTGGATCTACAAAAAGTCCGTTCCCATAAATAAAATCAGCATTGGTTTTTTGGAATGTTGTGACAATCTTGCTTATTGTGTTTGGCGCATATAAGAAATCATCACTATGCACCAAACCTATTATATCACCAGAAGCAAGGCGGATGCCTTTATTTAGAGCTTCGTACATTCCTTTGTCAGGCTCGGATACTATTTTTGTTATTTTGTCTTTGTGTTTTTTGATTATTTCTAGTGATTTATCTGTACTGGCGCCATCTATTATAATGTATTCAATATTTGGATAGTCTTGATTAAGAACACTTTCTATTGCCTGACCTATTGTTGCTTCTCGATTGAAGCATGAAGTTATTATAGAAACTTTCATTTTTTTATCTAATTATGATTCTGTTTTTTTTATCCAGTCGATAGTTATTTGTGTGCCTTGTTTTCTGGTCACTGGTAAATTAGGTGCTATTTCCTTTATTGGATTTAAGTTATGAACATTGTCAGTTGTCATATTATGGAGTCTAAAGCTTGTCATAGGAAATGCAACTCCTATTTTTTTTAATAAATCTCCTAACCATCCCATAATGACAAAACAAAAATAGGGAACTTGAGGTATTCGTATATTAGCATATTGTGCTATTTCATTAGCCCATTCTGTTATGTCATATGGAGTATAATCTCCTAAATAAAAAACTTTTTTCATTACGTTTTTCTCGGGAGCAGTTAGTATGGACATTATTTGATAGATGAAGTTATCAATATAGCCGTATGTTTTTTTACATGCACGTTTCCCCATATGAAAATACATATGATTTAAAACAATACGGAAAAATTTATCATATGGCTCTCCAAACCATGGCCCCCAAATTGAAGTTGGTCTTATTATTGTCCATGTATATTGGGGATTTCTATTTTTAATTCTTTTTTCCGTTTCAACTTTACTTTCTCCATATAATGTATGGGGAGCATAATCCTCGAAATCTTTTGGAATATAACCAGGCTCACAAACATACATGGAGGATGCAAAAATTGCGCGTTTTAAACTTGTGATTTGTTCTAAAGCATCTAATAAATTGCTTATTCCTATTGTATTAGCACTATAATCAGAAAGTGATGTTCCATTTAAATCTGTTCTAGCTCCAAGATGTATAACATAAGTTGGTTGAAAATCAGATATAACCGCTTCCAATGCCTTTTTTTCTCTTAAATCGATATTTTTCCAAAATAATTTATGTGATTTTATTTTGGGCTCGACAATATCTAGATTTATTATCTCATACTTATTTAAATTTATTAAGAAAGATATAAGATTAGTTCCAATAAATCCGCTTCCTCCTGTGACTATTATTTTTTCTTTCATTACTTTGACATTATAAAGTTTATAAATTTTTCTACACTTTGGCAATATTCTTCTATTGTATAATTTTTATGTGCATCATCATATGCTCCTTTTCTTATATCATTAAAATGTTTTTCAGTTTTAAGCAATAGACATAGTTTATTTACTAACTCTTCTTTTGATTTAAATAAGTATCCATTGATATTCTCCTTAATCAGTTCAGATGTTCCTCCACTATCATATCCTAATACTGGTATTCCATATGACATGGCTTCTATTGTTACTCTACCAAATCCTTCACATCGAGAACACATTAATAGGACATCCATATCTTTATAAATATAATCTAAATCTTTTACAAAGCCATGGAAGATAATTTGTTTGTCAAGATTTAGTTTTTTGACTAAGCGTATGATTTCTTTCTTATATGCTCCTTCTTTGTCTCCCCATAAGTGTAACTTCGCTTTCGGGTAAATTTTTAAAATATTGTTCATCGATTCAATCGCTAATTTTTGACCCTTTTCAGGATCAAAAATACCAACCACTCCTAAATTGAGTTCATTTCTGATAGGTTTATTTGCAAATGTATTATGATGTATTTGTATTCCATTATAGATAACTTTTTGAAAGTCTTTTAATTGCTCTCCCATATTAACATGTTTAGCTACAGATTTTGAGACGTAAATAACTCCATTACTTTGATTAATATACTTCTTTTTTCTTTTTTCCCCAAATAAGAAGTTTGCTCCATGATCTAAATCCATAAATTCTCTAATATGTGATATATGCTTAATCTCTAATTTCTTTGCAATCTTTATACCTATCATTTCCGCTGATGTGTTAGAATAAATAAGGTCAGGATTGATTTTTTTTACAAATTTTATTAAATATGGGGTTTTTAATAACGTTGAAATAATCAAAAAAGGTAGAGCTATGTATTTGATATTTTTTTTGTAATAGTAGAGCTGAGTAAACATAGGAAATACTTTGTATGGGATTCCTTTTTTGTCTAGTTCATTACATATGCCACCATGAGATGGTAATATTAACATTATATCATATGATTTTTTGTATAAATATTCGATAATTGTCAACATGGAACGATTAGCTCCATACAATCCACTATAGTTTGATATGAATAATATTTTCATTGTAATAATTTTTGGAAGGTCTACATTGAATTTTATGTTTAGAATATGTTCTATCTGTAGATATTTACTATTTTGATTTGTAAATATTATTGGTGGTAATATATTTGTTAAGTTAAAATAATTTGAAGAGGTTCTTTTTTAATATGAATGAGCATATTAGTGTTGCTATACAAAGCATGTAAAAAAAATCTAGCCAATATCCCACTGCTGCTGCTCTTGGCGTATATAATCCAAATGTGCTTATTGCAAGAAATAGAATCTGTTTTATAAAACTTTTTCCATATTCTATTTTGATTAATAAATAACCTATTAATGTAAAAAATAAATAAGCTCCTATATAACTGTAATTTATACATAAATCACCAATAAGATTGGTCCCTAGTCCAAAGTTTGCATTGTTTATTTGTGTTAATAAGGAAGATGTATTCACTTCATCCCACGAATATCCTAATAAGTTTAAAATGAATACACCTAAAAAAGGTATGAATCCTAAAATTACAGGTAGATGAGATAAACCATATAATAAGTCATATTTATTAATATAATCATAACCATCATATAAGTTTCTAGCATTAACAATCATATCTGTAAAAAGTACGTATATGGAACCTTTATCAATTGCGGCCTCCCAACCATAAGCTAAAACTTCTCCAAATGAATGAGAGGAAAGGTTTATATCGGTTACTCTTGTTATAGTAATAATAGTAAATGAAATTAAAGCAACAATAATAAAGAAAATAAATGTAATAAAAGGGATTTTTTTATAGAATTTATTAAATAGAAGTCCAATAGCTATTAGCATTGTAATAGTATTAACTCTTGATCCACATGATAATAAGGTAATTGAAAATAATATAGTTGAAATAGCAAGTATCTTGTGTTTGAATATTAGTTGGTAAATCTTGAGATACCGAGTCTGTTTGTTGATGAAAATTAGAAAATATGTAAGAATTAAGAAAGATTCAATTAGTAGATTAAAGCGTGTCGAGAATCCTTCCATATTATATCCATAAGTACTTGTTCTTTGCATTATGAAATTACTATAGATAAAAAAAATGCTAGTAATAACTAAACATAATAATTCCATTTTCTTTATATATGGAGAGGTGTTTATATATTTGATTTCGTTTGTACTCTTTCTTTTTTCAGAGATATAATTTATGTAAATAAATGATGAAACACATAATAAGACAAAAGAAACAGAACTATTTATTACATTTTCATTATATGAATAATCTCTAAAAGCTCTAAATAGATTTTCGACTGGATATGCATAAGCTGCATGTAGGAAATTAATTAAATATATACTTAAAATAAATAGGGTATAAAAATTTACAATTCCATTTTTTTTTGCTTTTATGTATAAGAAAGGTATAGTATTAATAATAAAAACCCAGCTTAAATTTTGACAAAATTCAGGTGAATACTTTATAGGTGCATTGCTATAAAATAAGAAGCTTAGAATGGTAAAAAAAAGGAAATACAATTTCATGAAATTAGTTTCTTGATTTTAATGACTGAAAATATAGTGCGATAAAATTTAAAGCGGGCAAGTGTCAATATTATTTTATGACTTAAAGGTAGCTGGGAATGTAAAATGTTTATATCATTATATAAGTTATTAATTATTGGGTAGTATTGAATATTACTTGCTATAAAAAGCGATAGCTTTTGATATAAGAAAGAGTCTATTAAAGCTTGAGCGTATAAATCTTTCTCTTCAATTGATGAAAAGAAATCATAAATTATTTTTTGTGCTAATATTTTTTCTTTGATAGCTTTTTCTGTGATATGGTATGTATAAGATGACTCATTCATTTGGTTATAATAATATAGAAAGTCATTGACTTTACATATTTTTTTTGCATTGTATGAGAGTCTTGAAACAGTTGAGTAATCTTCTCCATTGTTTACTCCTGGGATTGCTTCAATATTGTTTCTTATATATAGATTTCTATTATAAAGCTTAAAAACAATTTGAACATTTGTTTTTCTGGTAAGAAGCATTTTTGTATATTCAATGTGAGAAAGGCTTATAGGTACTTCAATTTTTTTTAAGCCATGTCGAGTTTCTTTTATATAGTTACATACTGTGATATCTGCATTTTTAAGTTCTGCCTCTGTTACTAATTTTTCTATAAATTTATCACTTACATAATCATCACTATCTATATGAATTAAATATTTACCAGTTGCAGCTTTTACAGCCGAATTTCTGGCGCATGCTAATCCCATATTGGTTTTATGGGTTATAATCTTTACTTTAGGTTTTATTTGCGGATATTGTTCTATAACTTCTTCTAATATTTGTATACTTTTATCTTTAGATGCATCATCAACAAAGATAATTTCAATATCCTGATAAGTTTGATTAAATATTGAGTGAGCGCATCGAGCTATATATTTTTCTACGCCATAAACAGGGATGAGTATGCTAACTTTGCTCATTTTTGCTTGTTTTTTAGAATTAAGTAGAGGTTTTCAAGAAAAAAGAAGATGTAAAACAACCTTCTTTTTAATATATATGTAATTATTTTTCTTTTCAAATCTTTGGGATGATAATATTTGATAAATTCGTTATAATCCACTAATGGTATTTCCTTTAGAATTTTGATTTTCTGTTTAATACTTAATTTCTCTCCGTTTCTTATCAGACTTTGTAAACATCTAATGAAAGTATCTCCGATTCGATTATCCCAAACAACTTGTTTAGGGTTTGAATATATATTTATTCCATATTTTGTGATAAATGTATACAATTCTGATTTCCATATTTGGTAACAATTCCATTCTGATTCAAAACTAAAGAAACGTGTTGTTAATGAACCTGCATGCATTCTTGCATAATAGTTGTTTTTGGTACTTGTTTTCAATGTACTTATACGATTCAAATATCTTAAAATAAAAATGGCATCTTCTCCCATATGAATATTTATAGGAAATGTTATTCCATAAGATCTAATGATTTCCATATTGTATAATTTGGAGACAGGACCTGATTTATACATTAATTTATTTGAGATAAAATATTTCACCATTTCTTCATTTTTTACGGTTCTATTCTCTAAAAGAGAACTACCATTACCATGTAGATCATGAAAAATTAACATATCATCAGTTATAATATCATTATATAGATCTGATAAATAAGTTTCTGAAATCCAATCGTCAGCGTCAATAAATGTTACCCATTTACCAGTAGCCTTTTGTAAACCATAATTTCTAGCAGCACTAACCCCTTTATTTATTTGGTGAAAAGTCTTTATTCGATTATCTAATCGAGAATAGTTGTCACAGATTTTCCCTGAATTATCAGGACTACCGTCATCAATAAGGAGTAATTCGTAGTTTGTAAAGGTTTGTGATAATATGCTGTCAATACATTTTGATAAGTATTTTTCTACTTTATAAACTGGTATTATTATAGATATTTGAGGATCCATTATATTTAAATTATTAGATATTATGTTTTAAAAAAGATAATGAGATGTTTTTCATTTGTTCTCTTTTTGAATTAACCTGACTCCAATTTATAGGATTATTCACTATATTTAAAGCTTCTTCCTTACTTGTGATTAATCGGCTCTCTAAGCCAAAAAGAGAAAGTAGTGATTGAAAACGTGTATATCCGCGCTCCTTATTTCCATATACAATAAAAGGTTTATTGAATATTATAGAAAAAGCACAAGCATGAAAAGAATCTGTTATAATAAAATCGGCATTATTAAATCCTTGTAGCCAATCTTCAACAGGAGGTTGGATACGTTGTTCTAAAGGTGCATAATGATTCTCTACTAAAGAATTAACTCTAAAGGGAATATAATTTTGTGTTTTGCTAATCTCTTTAATTAATTCTTGTTTTTCAGAGGATTCATCTAATATATAGATAAGTAGATTCCCAGAAGTTTTTGATGTTATGTTTGCTTTAATTAGCCCTGTATAGGCATCTTTATCTAATAACATTGTGGGATCTAAAACAAGCTTAGCTTGCATATTAAAATATTTTTGACATAAATCAACTCCTGTTGATTCACGTACAGATATGGCTGAAAATTGCTTTAGCAACCTCTTGCATCTTGCTGTTTGTCGTGGTGTATATTCCCATTGATCTGTGCCAAAAGATGCTGCATATGCAATTCTTTTTATAGGCCATTTTTTGGCAAAGTCAAGATAAGAATCTTCTATGGGGTGGTTATAAATAGGTCTCCATACTTGGTCACTACCTACTATAAGTAAATCAATTTCACTTGCTTTTAATTCAGTTAAAGGGAGCATGTGAATATGTTTATTAATAAATTCCAATGTATTTTGTCCTACAATATAGTATGTCTGATTAAAATATTTTTCTTTAAAAATTCGGCATTTCTGATGAAATAAATATTTCTTGATAAATCTTTTACCATAAGAAAATGGCCGTTTGAATATTGGTACTCGGCGTTCATGGGGCTTTTTTAATATTACTACTTTATGTCCAAGCTTTTCTAATACGGTTTGGAGAGCATAAGCTTGTAATATGCCTCCATAATTTGTATGTAATGGCTGAGTATAAATGCCTATTTTCATTTGTTTTAAATTTAATCTGTTATATACTATTTGTGTGATTTTTTGGCTCTATTTCTATTTAATAAGAAGAAATAATAAAAAAATCTTCATTTTGGAATCTATCATCATATAAATAAGTCAAAGAAAAAGTGTTGCATAATTTTATTTCTTTAAGAAAACTATATATGTAATTATACCAGAAAGTCTCTGACATTTTATCAGAAAGGTGTTTAGTTATAAGGGGGCGTATTATGATTGTTCTATACCGTAAGCATTCTATTTTCCGCCATGACAATTTTATCGGCTGTTTTTCAGCCGATAAAATAAAAATGTCCGCAAGAAAATAGTTTAGTTTTAACATTCCGATTGATAAAAACATGGCAGAAGGGCTTTTTTGTCGCAGTCCTTACCATGAAGAATACATTCAAACAAGTGCTTCAGGTAATCCTGAGGATCTATGTCATTAAGCTTGCAGCTTTCTATCAGAGAAAAGATGAATGCCGAGTTTCCTGCTGCATCCTCACTGCCTATGTTCATACAGTTCTTGAGCAGCAGCTTTACAGGTTTCATCCTTTGCTCACAGAGGTTGTTCGATATTTCCGCAGAACCGTCCTTGAGGATATTTTTCAGGGATTTCCACTGGTTTATCGTATAGTTCACAGCCTTTCTCATCAGTTCGTTTGCCATGAGTTTAGTATCCTGCATCATCATGACCACCTTATGATGGATACGTTCAAGAATAGGTCTCGTAAGCTTAAGTCTTTTTTCCTTAATCTGCTCACCGCTGAGTTTCATTGTGCGGAACAAGTCTTCATTTCTGAACATATCACCGATAGGGTCTATTATATCCATCGCAGTTCTGTCTGATGGCAAGGCATCGACCCACAGCCTCCTGCAGTGTGTCCAGCATCCTATATGAAGCACCTTTGAGTCTTCTCCGTCGAACATCCTGTAAACCGTATATCCGTCTGTAGATACAGATCCCATAAAATGTTCAAGGAAGGTCTTTGCTACATCAGAGGCTCTGCTGCCGTTATTGTAATGATAGTAAACCAACTTGACATGCTTTGCAAAAAAAGCCCATAAATACTTTCTCCTGTAAGCCTTGCCTTCCGGTGTTTCAACTCCGACAAGTTCGGTCGTCTCGTCAACCATAAGGTATTTTGCCTGTTGTACAAACTCCTTGAAGACATCTTCCATAAACTCCCTAAGCCTGGAGATTCCGTTATGGATATAGCCGTTCAGCGTGGTATTGCTTATGTGGATGCCTTCTCTTGCAAGCAGTCTTATCTGTCTGTTCTCAGGCATACTGAAGTCATATTTCAGACAAAGCAGACGGGCAAGCAAATCAGGGGAAAAGATTCCTCCAAGGTTTTTCAAGGGATGCTCCATCGTGTTAGTGAAAGTGCCGTCTGCAAGCTTTACCCTTGCCACCTTGTACACATGCTCCACGTTATGAGCACGCACATGTTCTATAAACCTGTATTCCCACACATCAGCCATTCCGTTACGCTTCATAAGCCTTGCACCATCCGGGAGTTGGTAATAGTCTTCTATTTCATGAACAATTACCTTATCCACCTTCAGCCTGGTCTTTGCTGCACGGGGAGCAGTTTCCTTTTTCCTTGAAGGCCTGCAGTTCTGTGCAGGTACGTTACCGGAAGAGGTATTGCTGCCGGTACCGTTACCATCGGTCTTATTATCATCATCACCTTTCTTGCCAGAACCGTCGTACTCGGACTTCTCCATTGCAGACTTGTCAATGTTACGGTTGTTCAGCAGCCTTCTTTGCTCTGAGGTACGGCCGAAACGGTGTTTCCTGCTGCCCTCAAGCTGAAGCCTGAGATTGGATATCTCATTTGCCAGCATCATGTTCACCTCGTCTTTTGCCTCAAGCTGCTTTCTCATAAGTTCCATCTCTTTCCTGTAATGTTCAACCGTACTCGATTGCTTTTCGAGGGATTCTTTGAGGTCATTGATTGTATCAACCATAGCCTTGGAGTTCTCTTTGTTTGATTCTTCAATAGCCTTAAGCCTCGCAATCAGTTCGTTTACCTGTTTGCGAAGCCCTGCCTTTTCCTCATTCGCCAGACCCAGCTGGCAGCAAAGT
>ERZ835080.199-NODE-199-length-70162-cov-14.471280_pt1 | contig 70162 bp, 94 predicted proteins | sample MGYA00519688_ERZ835080 | MGnify/ENA primary metagenome ERZ835080 (study PRJEB31850, sample SAMEA3708770) | human gut metagenome | biome: human gut; feature: human-associated habitat; material: faeces | place: China | collected 2014 ... | reverse complement strand
GGTATGCTGATCGCGGCAAACATCGGCTAAAGAACAATTGTAGTCTACTTTCAATGCTTCAAGGAAATGTTTCCAAGTTTTTCCAAATCGATTTTCTGCTAAATCCATAATGCTTCATTTTTATACATAGCAAAAATATAAGAATGAAAAAAGGGCGACAAGATAGAATCGCGGAGACGCTTACTATCAAGAATATCCAAAGCATGAGCGGTTGATTTGCCAGAAAATTCCACAACGTATTGCTGGCACTTTTCCAGTAATTATCAGAAGTGCCTTGAGAAACGGGCTCATAGTCGCTTCCATAAAGCACCAATGTTACAGCCCGGACTCCCTCTGTTATTCCTCTGTCAAAGTCGTTTTTTCTAAACCACGGAACCATTTCATTCTGTTGAATGCGAAAGCATAAAGCGTCGGGAAGTACTCCTTCCAAACCGTATCCGGTTGCGAAAGTGACTTTACGTTGATCGAGCACTAAAAGAATCAGTAATCCATTGTCGTCCGCTTTCTTTCCGATGCCCCAGTGTTCAAAAAGCTTGTGGGCAAACTCTGCCGGAATATCTTCACCGATAGAAGGGAGTGCAACAACTGTCACTTCAATACTCAATGAATCTTCTAACTGTGACAACATATTATTTATTTCCCACACATAACTTTCATCCAATATCTGATTCGGATTGCTGACCCAATTGGAAGAGCTTTCATTACGCGGATTGGGGACATCTGTTACTTTATAAATATCTACTGTTTGTTCGTGCTCTAAAGCCAATGCAAAAGCATGACTACCAAAGGTATAACAGAAAACAAGAAGTAATATCCGGACTATTCCCCTGAAACTTTTTTGTGTTTTATCTTTCATTATTGTGTTATTAACTGATTGTTCTTAGAGTAGAAAATAACTATCATAACTCTCATTCTTTTTGCTAATATAGTTATTATCTGATGAATAAGAATGATAGATGTTTCTGAAATTTTGTATCTATCATACTTTCTTCATGAAATATGGGTATCTATCATACTTATTCTTTTAATTATAAGTGGTTTATAAAAATGAATGAGAGTATGATACTAGTTTTTTACTCATAGAGAAGATGTTTTTTTCTAATCTCTTTGTAATCCTGTAACTCCTTTTGCCAACTATTCCGGATAGCCTCTTCCGATTCTCCTTTGAGGATAGCCTTGCGTACGCTGTCAGTTCCCATCAGCAAATCAAACCATCGGGCACGGGAGAAGAAGGCTGCGCTTTCACCGGATAAGCGATAAAAGTTCAAGAAGTAGCGGAGTGTAAATCCGTTCACATCGGTTACATTCCGGAGGTCTTCCCCATAGCAGGTGATACCTTTGTGCATCGGTTTTTTGTCAAAACCGGGTAAGGAGCGGGGAGTAAAAGTGAAACTTCCGTATTTCTTATTAGGTGCGCCTAATACTTGGAAAGGAAAAGTTGTTCCCCGTCCCACGCTGACGCGGGTAGCTTCAAAAGGACAGAGTGAAGCATACAATCGGATAGACTGATCGTTCGGGAGGTTGGGCGACGGTTTGATGGGGAGTGAATAAGGCTCTCCATGTTTCCACCCGGTCATTGGAATTACCTTTAATGAACAAGGATTTTTCTTGTTGGCAATCCATCCTTCCCCGTTTATCATCTGTGCCAGTTCGCCGATAGTACATCCGTGAAGTACAGGAATGGGAAGCATGCCGACAAAGCTCCGGTAAGCAGGTTTGAGTATCGGACCATCCACATAGTCGCACGGATTGGGGCGATCCAGTACAATCATTTCTTTCTTGTTCTCTGCACAAGCATCCATCACATAATACATCGTGCTTATATAGGTATAAAAGCGTGCCCCTACATCCTGAATGTCGAATAAGATCACGTCAACATCTTTTAGTTGGGTGGCAGACGGCTTTTTGTTATCACCATAAAGCGATACGATAGGAATACCGGTGCGGGAATCTTTTCCGTCTTTCACCGTTTCACCTGCATCCGCGTTACCGCGGAAACCATGTTCGGGGGCAAATGCTTTGACTACCCGGACGTCTCTCCTTAATAAGGTATCGAGAAGATGAACCCGCTTTGCTCCCACGACAGAAGTGTGGTTGACTACCATTCCGATGCGTTTTCCTTTCAGCAACGGCATATATTGATCCATTTGTTCTGCTCCCGTGACAATTTGACTGCTTACACGCATTGGTGACAACATAATGAATAGAAATATAAGAATGAAGGAAGCTCGAGTTTGCATATCGGTAATTTTTTTTGTAATATTGCACAAAAATATTAATTTCTCATCAAGAGAGCAAAAAATAAAGCACATGAATCCATACGAAATCATTGATAAATATTATCCGGAAAATACGCAGCAGAGACAAATCTTAGTAATTCATAGTCTGGCGGTGTCCGGAAAGGCAATGAAAATGCTGGATGCTCATCCCGAATTGCGTTTAAACCGGAGTTTTGTGAAAGAAGCTGCTCTGTTGCATGATATTGGAATTTTTCAGACCGATGCTCCCACCATTCAGTGCTTTGGCACTCATCCTTATATCGCCCACGGATATTTGGGAGCTGAAATCTTGCGGGCGGAAGGTTTCCCCCAACACGCATTGGTGTGCGAACGCCATACGGGAGCCGGACTCTCGTTGGAAGATATCATTGCCCAGCAGCTCCCCGTTCCTCATCGTGAGATGCTGCCCATTACCCTGGAAGAGCAATTGATTTGCTTTGCGGATAAATTCTTTTCTAAAACCCATCTGGATGAAGAGAAAACTGTGGAAAAAGCGCGGCAAAGTATTGCAAAATATGGTGAAGAAGGCCTAAGCCGCTTTGATAGATGGTGTTCTCTCTTTTTATAGCACTAAAAAATAATTAAATAACGAAGATTCTAACTCATATTTGGTGAAGATTGTGTACTTTTGCCACTTCAAGCGTAAACTATTAGTTAATGGCGCCATTGAAAGCAAAAATACTTATATCATTCATACTGCTGATTGTCTTACTGATGCTTCCCGATGAGGCTACGTCTCAGCGTCGAAGAAGAGGAATGATTGCCTCCAATACCGCACAAACGGATTCCCTTCAGGGAAATGATTCGTTGAAAGCAGATACGGTAACGGTACGCATTGATTCCATCGCACCGGTAAAGAAGAAACAACCACTCGATGCACCGGTTGTTTATGAATCCAACGACTCCACTGTCTTTACTTTGGGAGGAGCTGCTACACTTTATGGTAGCGGAAAAGTTAATTATCAGAACATCGAACTCGCTGCGGAAGTTATTTCGATGAATCTGGATAGTAGTACTGTGCATGCTTACGGTATCAAGGATACTACCGGAGTGGAAAAAGGTAAACCGGTATTTAAAGAAGGAGATACCTCTTATGATACGGAAACCATCCGATATAATTTCAAAACCAAAAAAGCGGGAATTACCGATATCGTCACCCAGCAGGGAGAAGGATATGTGACTGGAAGCAAGGCGAAGAAAGGAGCTAATGATGAAATTTTCATGGAGCATGGGCGTTATACAACCTGCGATCATCATGACCATCCTCACTTCTATATGCAGCTGACGAGAGCTAAAGTGCGTCCTAAAAAGAATGTGGTGACAGGACCTGCCTATCTGGTTGTGGAAGATGTGCCTTTGCCGTTGGCCGTACCGTTCTTTTTCTTCCCGTTCTCCAGCAGTTATTCTTCCGGTTTCATTATGCCGACTTATATGGATGACTCCAGTCGTGGTTTCGGTCTGGCAGAAGGAGGATATTACTTTGCCATCAGTGATATTATGGACTTGAAGATGACGGGTGATATCTTCACGAAAGGGTCATGGAGATTATCCGGATTGACAAACTATAATAAACGCTATAAATATTCCGGTACGCTGCAAGCGGACTATCAGGTTACCAAAACGGGAGATAAAGGTATGCCGGACTATACAGTTGCTAAGGACTTTAAGGTAGTATGGAACCATCGCCAGGATGCTAAAGCCAGTCCGAACAGTACATTCTCCGCTAGTGTAAACTTCTCAACCAGTAGTTATGAACGTTCCAATATCAACAACCTTTATAATTCGCAGTTGTTGACTCAAAATACCAAAACATCAAGTATCAGTTATTCTCGTAGTTTCCCTGATATCGGTCTGACTTTATCCGGAACCACCAATATCGCACAGACGATGCGTGACTCTTCTATTGCGGTCACTTTGCCTGACTTGAATATCACATTAAGCCGTCTGTTCCCGTTCAAACGTAAGAAGGCGGCGGGAGCTGAACGCTGGTACGAAAAGATTTCCATTAGCTATACGGGACGTTTGACAAACAGTATCCGTACAAAAGACGACCGTCTGTTTAAAGCCGGACTAAGCGAATGGGAAAATGCGATGAATCATAACATTCCCATCAGTGCTACTTTTACGTTATTCAAATATTTGCAGGTTTCTCCTTCGGTCAATTATACGGAACGTTGGTATACTCGTAAGATCAATCAGCAATATAATGAGGTCGATCATAAGTTGGAGGCATTGCCGGGTGATACGTTAAACGGTTTTTACCGGGTATCCAATTATTCGGCAAGTTTGAGCTTGAGTACGAAATTGTATGGTATGTACAAACCTCTTTTTGCTAAAAAGAAAGAGATACAGATTCGTCACGTATTCACACCGCAGGTAAGTCTTAGCGGTGCTCCGGGATTCAGCAAGTATTGGGAAGAATATACCGATTATAATGGCAATACGCAATATTATTCTCCTTTCACCGGTCAACCTTATGGCGTACCTTCGCGGGAAGGATCGGGAACGGTCAGCTTCTCTATTTCTAATAACTTAGAGATGAAATATTACGATGCAAAGAAAGATACGCTTAAAAAGGTTAGTCTGATTGATGAATTGGGAGCAAGTATGTCTTATAATATGGCTGCCAAAGAGAGGCCTTGGAGTGATTTAAGCATGAACCTACGTTTGAAACTGACTAAGAATTATACGTTCAACATGAATGCATCGTTCGCTACGTATGCTTATACATTCGATAAAAGTGGTAATGTAGTAACTAGTAACCGTACAGAATGGTCGTATGGTCGTTTTGGACGTTTCCAGGGATATGGTTCTTCTTTCAACTATACCTTTAATAATGACACATGGAAGAAATGGTTCGGTCCGAAAGAGGAGGATGAAAAAGGGAAAGATAAGAATAAGTCGGAGGATAGCGACGATGAGGAATCCGATGGAACGGAAGGAGACGGTACTACGCCTAAGAAAGTAGAGAAAGCACAGGCTGACCCGGATGGTTATCAGGTATTTAAGATGCCTTGGTCATTGAGTCTTAGCTATTCGTTTAATATCCGTGAAGATAGAACGAAGCCTATCAACCGTTATTCCATGCGATATCCTTATACTTATACGCATAATATCAATGCAAACGGAAATATAAAGATTTCTAATAACTGGTCGCTCTCATTCAACTCGGGTTATGATTTTCAAGCAAAAGAGATTACCCAGACTTCTTGTACAATATCCCGTGACTTGCACTGTTTCAACTTGTCCGCCAGTCTTTCTCCTTTCGGACGTTGGAAGTATTACAATGTTACAATCCGTGCGAATGCAAGTATTCTGCAAGACTTGAAGTATGAGCAGAGAAGTCAGACGCAAAGTAACATTCAGTGGTATTAAAGGGGAAACGATAATGAATGTTTAGCGATAACGTAAAGAGTAAGCGATAGAGCATAAAATAAAAACAATGAGCGGTGAACAAGATATGCATTTATATTGCATTAGTTGTTCACCGCTCATTGTTTTTATTTCACTGTTATCTATCTACCATGCGATTTCTGTTTCTCCATGTGCTTTTAGATAATCGTTTGTACGGCTGAAATGTTTGTTTCCGAAGAAGCCGTTGTAAGCAGAAAGAGGAGAGGGATGGGCGGAAGTGAGTACCAAGTGTTTGTTGCGGTCGATAAACGCTCCTTTCTTTTGAGCGTATGATCCCCACAGGATAAATACCAGGTTTTCTTTTTCTTCTGCCAGGGCACGGATTGCAGCATCAGTAAATGTTTCCCAGCCACGGTTCTGGTGTGAACCAGCTTGGTGAGCACGTACGGTCAGCGTAGCGTTGAGCAACAATACTCCCTGTTCTGCCCAGCGAGTCAGATTTCCCGTAGCAGGGGCATCTGTGCCGATGTCGGCCTTGATTTCTTTGAATATATTCACTAATGAAGGGGGAAAAGGCACTCCGTCGTTTACAGAGAAACAGAGACCATGCGCTTGTCCCGGTCCATGGTAAGGATCTTGTCCTATAATTACAACTTTCACTTTGTCGAAAGGACAAAGGTTGAAAGCATTGAAGATCAGTTTTCCCGGAGGGAAGATCTGATACTGGCTATATTCGCTTTTGACGAAATCGGTCAGTGTGCGAAAGTAGTCTTTTTCGAATTCGGGTTCTAAATGTGCTTTCCAGCTTTCTTCAATTTGTACATTCATAGTTTGTTATATAAGGTGTATTTCAAGTTCTTCACATTCCTTGCGCATATCTTCGGGCCAGATGCTGGCTTGTATTTCTCCGATGTGAGCTTTGCGAAGGTAGAACATACACAAGCGGGATTGTCCGATACCTCCTCCGATAGACAGGGGAAGGGTGTCATTCATCAATCGCTTGTGGAAATAAAGTTCCAGTCTTTTTTCTTCTTTTTCTTCTTTTAACTGACGTTGCAAGGCTTCTTTGTCTACACGGATTCCCATCGATGATAATTCGATGGAGCGTTGCAGTACATTATCCCACAATAGGAGGTCGCCGTTTAGTCCGGGCAGGTCGTTCAGTCCTTTGGTAGTGTAGTCGTCATAGTCCGGTGCACGTCCGTCGTGCTTCTTGCCATCACCAAGTTGACAGCCTATTCCTATGATAAACACAGCTCCATATTTCTGACAGATGGCATGTTCGCGACATTTAGGTTCCAGGTTCGGATAAAGCTGGCGCAATTCCTCTGAATGAATGAAATGTAGCTTTTGCGGCAGGCAAGGTTTGATTTGCGGATACATTTCATATACCATATATTCTGTACGGATCATAGCCGCATAAATACGGTTGACGATTTCCTTTAGGAAGTTCACAGTCCGGTCTTCATTGGTGATAACACGTTCCCAGTCCCACTGGTCTACGTAGAGAGAATGCAGATTGCCCAGTTCTTCGTCTGACCGAATAGCATTCATATCCGTATAAATACCATATCCCGGTTCGATGTGATAGTCAGCTAAGGTCAACCTTTTCCATTTAGCCAATGAATGAACCACTTCGGCTTGCGCATCGCCCAGATCTTTGATTGGGAAAGAAACAGGTCGTTCTATTCCATTCAAATCATCATTGATACCCATTCCTTTCAATACGAAAAGAGGGGCAGTCACACGTCTAAGGCGTAGTTCGGATGACAAGTTTAATTGGAAGAACTCTTTTATTTGCTTGATTCCCAGCTCGGTCTGTTTGAGGTCGAGTAGCGGCTTATAGTTCTTAGGTTTTATCAAGTAACTCATAGGTTTGTTAAATGTTAATTGTCGGCAAAGATAGGAATAAAATTGATATATGTAATGGATATTCTCTAAAAGATTGTCAATTTGATAAAGTAAATGCTCTAAAGCATTTCAAAATAACAGTCTTCTAATATAGGGAAGTACCTTAAGAACTATAAAAAAAGGAGAATCATTAGGAAGATGAGAAGATTTTTTATACTTTTGTCCTCGCATTTAGAAAGAATGGCCCCGTAGCTTAGTGAATAGAGCGTCAGATTCCGGTTCTGAAGGTCGTGCGTTTGAATCGCACCGGGGTCACAATAAAAAATCGCAATTCATTATTAATTAATGGATTGCGATTTTTAATTTATGTGTGTTGCACAACAATTGCACAACATCTAGGAATGTGGAGAGATTTATTAATAAAATAAAAGCCCGTTTTTTAGACGGGCTATTATTGGTATTACATGTTCTTTTTAACAAGATCAACATATCCGGGGAAGTCTCCGGGATTATTATAAAGTTTCTTTGGATCATTCGTCATCTGAATTATTTCCCAGTTTGGCGAAATATATATAAGGTACTCGTCCAAGATTACAGCTCCTAATTTATTCTTACCTCTAAATTTATACTTGTATAAATAGGCTACATCTTCATTGACTTTATCGCCCATCGCATTTTGAATAGAATCTATTCCAATAAGTATTATACTATCTTTAGTTATTGAAGAAGAATAATCTAATCCATAATTGGATGCCCCTTTATTGTTTTCAATGCTTTTTTGGAAGTATTCTTTTCGATAGTTGATATTATCAATATACTTTATAGTATCAATGGCTTCCGCAGAAACAAACTCATAGCTAGACCAATCATTCATTTCTGTTTTCAGTTTGGCTTCTACTACTTCTCTTACTTTTTTCTCGTTTTGATTACCTGATCCCCCACATGAACAAAGTGCAGTGATTGCACATACTAATAAAATGATCTTTTTCATAAGCTTATTTTCTTTTGGTTGGTGATTTTCTTGTATGAGGTCGTACATAAGTTCCATCTTTTCTATAATATCCTTTTACTTGTACTCGACCTGTACCAGTGGAACGTGAAGGTGAATATGAGGATTTTGTCTTGATTGATTCTGTAAAATCTATTCTTTTTCCTTTAAAGTAATAGGTGGAATCTGTAGAGTTAAAAGTTAGATGTTTTATATCTTTAGAGGATATTTGTATAGGGTTTGATAAATTATAAGTTCCACAAATATATCCTTTATGACTTCCATATTGGGCTTTTTTTACAGTGCTACGACTCTCTTTGATAACTATATGTTTTCCTTTAGGAACATACATATAAGGAAGAAAATTATCTTTTGTAGGTTGTAAATCTATTTTAGATTCTGTTTGATATATATAATATTTACCTGATGAACATCCCGTCATTAATATGGTAAAAATTAATATTAAGAATAATATCTTTTTCATAAGCTAGTTTTTTGATTATCCGATTTTGTTTGATTGTGTGAATTTAAATACTCTACTGCCTTTTGGTACTTTTCATTAAATTCATTCATCTTTTTATTATATATCACTGTGTCTTTAAATAATTCAAAGTCTTCTTTAATATGTGCTTTCTCTGTTTCTGCATTTTCTATAATATCTTTATAATACTCTATGTTCTGTTGTTCAACGACAGAGCGCCATAAGAATATAGGGACCAGTAAAAACAATGAGAGTAAAATATATAATATGCCTGCTTTTATTAGTGATTTTCGCTCGGAAGGATTACAAGGTACTTTTATTCTTATATCTTGTTTTACATGTCCGTTCAGCCTGCGCCCATCTTTATATCTTCTATCTGGTACAAATTGTGCAACTAAAACAGATTTCTTCATGAATACTGTTTTTTGAAAAAATTTCATGATACCAAATATGAATATAATAATAGAAGGTACTACTAAAATAGCAAAAAATAAAGAAACAATATAGAGTACTATTTTAATGCCAGCGTTATATCTAAATAAAGATACTTGAAACCCTTCTGCTTCTGCTCTTAATCTTAATTCTTCGGGGGAGATGACCTCATTGGTTGATTCATCGAAAAATTGGTTATGTGTATTTTTTCCGATACCTCTTATTGGGGTACTATGTGCATTCCCATAAATAGAGTTACTTATCACTTTCCCTCCATCTCGTCCCACTTGATTCACAGCAGACCGTATAAACCCTTTTGCTAAATCTTCAGTAAAATTTCCCATTAAATTTATTGCTATTTTTTATGTTGCCAACAGTAGATGCTTCCTTTTTCTGCATTACGTTTACATTGGTCTCCATCTTTAGTTATTGCCTGACATCTTTGGTTGTCGTCTTCATCACTACATGCTTGCAAAAATGTTGGTAATAAAAAGATTGAAATTAATAGCAGTGCCTTTTTCATAATCTTGTGTTTTAATTAATTTAATATTCGATTGTTATTCTTATTTTATCTTCTTCTAGGTCTAACTGATTCTATAACATTGAAAATCTGTTTTACATCGCACAAATCAATAACTCGATCAGGGTACATATCATTTAATGAATGAATAGTAATAGTGTGATTTTCCACATCATGATCTATAATGCGCTTAACTATGATTCCATCGGTGTGCACTATAACGAAATCCCATTTGCGAAGATGTAATTTGGAAGTTGCCCAAAGGTATGGAGCGATTTCACGACAGTAAAGTCTATCGCCTTCTAGATAGCTTTCTTCGGTTCCATTATTCATACTATCTCCTTTGACCTCAAAGGCTATATAATTTCCATGTCCTTCTTTATCTACTATAAATGGTATTTTAGGTAATTGCTCCATGTAAGATGCGTCTGTGTATCCATCTAAATAACCCGCATAAGCGAATTGATTAACTAACGGGATATAAACCACGTCTTGTTGGATGGGCGTAGCTTCATTATATTGGGGTGTATTATTGGTAGTTTTGAGCATTTCGCCTTCTCCTGTAAGTAGCCAAGTAGGATTTACGTCAGGAATTTTAGACAGTATTTTATCTAAAACACTTTTTCCGATTCCTCTTTTTCCACTAACCCATCCACTTGTAGTAGATGTTTTCTCATTCATGAAATTAGCAAATTCCATGTTATTATCATGGAAAAAGTATTTTCTTACTTCTTTAATCCTTTCAAATACTTCCATATTACAGGTTGAAGATTCGCATTATTGTTAATAAAACTTTTATTTGCGAATTAAATTCGCATAAAATTTGCACGATTCGCAAAAGTGCGTATCTTTGCAACATCAAACAACATCCAACACCACAAAGGTGCAAAGTTTGAGCGAGAAAAGCAAATTTTTTACATAACTAAAAATAGGTAAGACGATGAACGCATTTACATTTTTGACAGAAAACGGAAAATTCAATAACAGTGAGATAATGAAACACGCTCACATCTTGAAAGCGTATCGTCGTATCTCTTTGAGTGAAGCCTTGAAACAGGCTTGGTTTCTGGCAAAGAGACAGCAAAGAGAATACAGAGAGATTGAAGAGGAAAAGAAGTCTTTCAAGCCGGCATTCAATGCAAGCAAGGGAAACGTATTGAAAGCGTTCTTTGCCGGAAATCATGCTGATTATGTAAATCGTGATAGTTCATGGAGGTAATTATGAATACAGAACAGATTAACGACAAATTGGCTTTCCTTCATCAATACGTGAAGGATTTGGAGGGAAGAGACGAAAAGACCGTTCAGTTATTGACCTCTTTTAATAAGCCAAAGGAATGGATCATGAATTACCTCTTCAATTTGGTTAGTGAATACGAATCCCTGTTAGGTTAGAATCTACGAAAGAAGCGAGCGAAACGCTTTCGGGGAGCATTGATTAGTTCTTTGACATATTGGTTCATACGAAAAGAAATTCAACCGTAGCAGAAATGCCGAGACCGGGTTGAAGGCTCGAATTAGTAGCGCATATCACTTGGAAGTCCGAAAAAACGTCTTTATCAGTAAGCATATAGCAGTTAGGCGAGCTATAACGCTATCTAAGTGATTCAACATATAGCCCGTACAGACAGTTGCACTGTTTGCGTGATGTCTTGATCGGATCAAGGTACGGGCGCAAACTTTTAATCCAAATAGTTATGTTTAATATTATAAGAAAACACAGAGAAAAGAAATTAAGAGAAAGGTGTATTAAATATGCATTAAGAATCTCTAATGTGTATACAACTCATTCTTTAATTGATGCGGCAGATAATATTTATAATTATATCAGTAGGCATGAAAGACAATGATGATGTTATTATCATACATATAAAAATAATCATTTTTATATTGGGTTTTATAGCGGGTATATTATTAGGCAAATAATATTTTAATGGTTTTTACTATGTGGGTGTACAGTCTGCGAAGATAGTACACCTTTATTCGTTTGAATTTCGATAAGTCCTGTATCTGACGTGGTACAGGCAAATGGATAAGTGGCGGAATTGGTAGACGCTTAGTTTGATAATACGGCTGACTAGCCTCGAAGCAAGAAAGACGATCGGGGAAGTCAGAACCACAATTGAAACGTACAAACGAAATCTTGCAAATCCCGGTTCAACTCCGGGCTTATCCACAAATAATCAAATAATTAATCTTATGGCAAATAAAAGACTAGAAGTAATCACGGAAAATGTGCTTCGTACTAGAGGGATAAAAGTATCAAAATACCCAGAAAGTGTTTCTAATGGACTTGATGAAATGGAAATTGGGCAAGTTTTTGGTTTCTTACCTAAAAATCCCAATGTACTGAACTCTACAATTAGTAGAAAAAGAAGAGCCTCGTGGAATTGTAAAGAATGGGATGTATTAGGAATAGATCCATTAAATAAAATCTGTTTTGTTAAACGTACATTGTAATGGAACCTTTATCTCAATGTGAGTACCAAGTAGCCCATGAAGTAGCAAAAGGTCATACTCCTGATGAAATAGCGGATTTACTTAAAAAGTCGGTTTGGACGATAAAAGCGCAAATACGGGACATTCATAAGAAACTAGGCATTAATAACAATGTCGAGCTTACTTTATATATGCTATGTGATAGGGCAAAAAGAAATTTCGATCTGAAAGAAATACGAAAGCATGGAATTGAATTTTTCTTCTCTGTATGGTTCTTCATTTTAGCTATAACTCCTAATTTCCAAATGGATATGAGAAGGTTAAGAATGCGTTCCAGTGCTCGAATATCGGCAAGGGCTGTTCGACCTAAAAGAGATAGTTATTTGATGTTCGCTGCCTAATATTAACTATAAAAATATGTTCTATGAAAACAATTCATAAAATACAGAATATAATTGCGGTCATTGCTTTAGGAATGTCTATGCATTTAGCAACGCAATTGGAAATAACTACCAAAGAGACTATATCAGCCGCTATAATGGTAGTTCTCACTATAGTAATGCTACTAGAAAGAAATTATAAAGAAGTTCAACAAAAATAATAGGAGGAATTATGGGAATTACAGAAATATTGGATAGTGGCGCAGATGTTACTTTAAAAATTAAAAGTAAAGACTTAAAAGATTTTGCGGATCATTTGATTGAAAAATCAATAAAAGGGGTCAAAGAATCATTTGTTAGACCGGAAGAGAGATATTTAACGATAAAAGAAGTTGCTGAAAAACTTCATGTTGATCCATCAACTTTATGGAGTTGGGATAAAAAAGGTTATCTCCGTAAAATAGAGGTTGGAGGGAAAAGATTATATCGTGAAAGTGACGTAGAAGCAATTCTAAATCGCAAATAACCATTCTAATCCTAGTGTCCGTTGATTCGGTATCTAGGAATAAAATTTTGTCATTTAAATTCGATTTTGGAAGCGTCGGTTCGTGAGGATAGGCGCTTTATTTATTTCGATTAACCACTTTGAATAATATAAGATATGGGACTTATTAAGAAACCTAACGAGCTGACCGTTAAGACTACATTGTCAGCACTGATTTATGGCCAACCAGGTATGGGTAAAACAACACTTGCATTAAGTGCTCCTAATCCTGTATTGTTTGATTACGACGGTGGTATTCACCGTGTAAATGCAGCTCATCGTGTCCCTACTGTCCAAATAACCAGTTGGGAAGAAACGAATGAAGTATTATCCTCCGAGGAAATAGAAGAATTCGATACTATTGTTATTGATACAGCGGGCAAAATGCTTTCTTTCATGGATAAATTCATTATACAAACCAATCCTAAGATGCGCAAGAATGACGGTACGTTATCTCTACAAGGGTATGGAGTTCGGAAAAATATGTTCATTAATTTTGTGAATCAGGTTTCTCTTATGGGAAAATCTGTGATATTCGTAGCTCATGAACGTGAAGAAAAGAATGGGGATGATAAACAGATTCGTCCAGAAATTGGTGGTTCATCTGCAGGAGATTTAATAAAAGAACTTGATCTGGTCGGGTATATGGAAGCTATAGGAAAAGATCGAACTATATCTTTTGATCCATGTGAAAAGTTTTATGGTAAAAATACTTGTAATCTTCCATCACGTATAAAAATACCTGTCATTATTGATTCTTCCGGGCAAATAACAGGAAAGAATGATTTTATGACAAATGTTATTCTTACATATAAGGAGTATCAAGCAAAACAAACTGAATTATCATCTGTATATGATACAGTGGTTGATGCAATCCGTGATACTGTGGAGCAGGTTACAGACCAGGTTTCCGCCAATGAAGCCAGAACGGCTATCTTAAATATGACACATGTCTTTGATAGTAAATTACGTGGTAGTATCCTACTTAATGAAAAATGTAAGAAACTAGGTTTGAAATTTAACAAAGCATCGAATCTATATGAACCTGCGGCCTAAGTATAAACTATATCCGACGCTACTTGATAAATTCACTCAATATCTAAGAGTAGACGAACAAGTTGAAAGTTTTTGGAATATTGATGCTGAAACAGGAGAATATAAGAAGAGCCCGGAACAGATAGAGGAAGAACTAAAACAAAGCCTATTAGATGCCATAAATCGTGTTCCCTTTGAAAGTGAAGCATCAGATAAGGGTACGGCTTTTAATGCCATCATAGATTGTTATATTCATAAGAAAAAACATATTCCTAATGAACGTGAGCCATATACTATAATTGGAGATAAAGAAACCAATATTATTCAGGTTGATTTTCCTGCCACAGATATATCTCCAGAAAGACATTTCCTCTTTGATAGGATCTGGTGTATTGAACAGTCGGAATATTTTGCTAACGCCTTGTCTCAAGTATTGGTTTCTGCAATACTTCCCACCTGTTATGGAGAAGTGGAATTATATGGATATATAGATGAGTTAATAAGGGATGTTGTTTATGATATTAAATCTACCTCTAATTATCAATTTGGAAAGTATGAACATGGATGGCAAAGACATGTATATCCCTATTGTTTAATTGCATCCGGTCAAATGGATAATATTAAGGCTTTTGAATATACTGCTTTCCATTTAAAAGGCGGAACTAGTCGGAATCCCCTGATAACAGGTGTTCGTTATCCTGAATATTATACATATAATCATGAGCAGACAGTTAAGTTGCTTACCGCTCATGTTGAACGGTTTATAGAATTCATAGAGGAAAATCGGGAATATATTATAGATAAAAAAATATTTGGTTTGGAATGATTTTCGATTTGAAGAATGAATATCAAATACCCAAGTTCAAAGAGTATGTAAACAAGCTGTTTAGTGAACGTGCGGTGGTGGAAGTGAAAAAGAAACTACCTAACCGCACGCTTGCCCAAAACAGCTACTTGCATCTTCTTTTAGGGTATTTCGGTGGTGAGTACGGTTGCAGTCTCGGCGAAGCAAAAATTGACTTCTATAAGAGGACTTGCAACCGTGATTTGTTTGAGAGAAAGGCAGTCAACAAGAAGGGCAATGAAGTATTCTATTTGCGCAGTTCTGCCGAACTGACAACGGGCGAAATGACCTTATCTATTGACCGTTTTCGTAATTGGAGTGCGGCACAGGCAGGAATTTATTTGCCGGCTGCAAATGAATATCAAATGCTGGTATATGCCCAGCAAGAAATTGAACGTAACAAAGAATTTATTTAATCATTTTATTTTATGGACAAATTTTTAGGTCAAGAAATCCCCGAAAAGGATAGATGGCAGTTCTTACAGGACAATGCCGATGCAGTGGAAGAGATTGGCTATACTCATCGCTTTACACCGGATGAGTTGGCTCAAAAGAAAGAATCTCTTGCTGAAACCTCAATTCAAATTAATGATATTGAGATAGAGAAAAAAGAAGCAATGGAAGCATTTAAGGCTGAATTAAAACCTTTAAATGAAAGAAAACAGGAACTTCTTGAAAATATAAAGAAAGGCTCTGAATATGTTGAAAATGAAGAGTGTGTGAAAATTCTCTATCATGAAGAAAAGATGGCCGGATATTACAACAAACTTGGTGAGCTGGTTTATTCCCGTCCTATCATGCCGCAGGAAATGCAAAGAACTATTTTTAATATTAACCGTAAAACAGGAACAGAATCATGAGCGAAAACAAATTAAACGTGGTTGTACCGAAAGATTATAATGGTACGCCTATTGAAGTAGTATTGAGAGAGGGAACAGCCCCCGAACAACTGGAGATAAAAGAGCCGGAAAGGGTTATGATAGACGGGACGATTGATGCGCCTTACAGATGGTTAGAGAAACGTATTGATTTAATCAACCAAAAGTCTTCCAATATTATCGTGAATCGTGACAAGATGGGGATGATTTTAACGATTAACGAAACAAATTATTACCAAGATGCCATCACCGGTGTACTTCAGCCGTCCAAAGAGATGGTAGAGTTCGGCATTAATACCGATAAGAAATGGGAACCTATCAAATTATCGCAGTTTTTGAAGATGCACCGAGCTTTCTTTACTGACAAGTCGCAGAACATGATGCTTGTTTCTACTTTGAAGAACTTCAAGGCAAAAGTAAACCAAGACATCGAACGCAGTAAGGAGGAAAATGGCAGTAAGGTGGATAACTACTCACAGGTGGTTGATTCCAACCTTCCAAAATCTTTCAAACTAAACATCCCTCTTTTCAAAGGTTTTGCCTGTGAAGAGATAGAAGTCGAAATTTACGCTGATGTGGACGGTCGGGATGTTTCTTTATCTCTTGTGTCTGCCGGTGCGAATGAGGCCATCGAGGAATACAAAAATAAAGTCATTGATGAACAGTTGGATGCTATCAGACAAATTGCACCGGACATCGTAATCATCGAAGTATAACTTTGTTAACCTGCCTGCCTGTCTGTGAAGATTGGCGGGCGAACATGGTGGTATGGCGAAATAGGTAGACGCTGACAACTCTTAGTAGACTTGGTTACGATGTTATGAAAACTGGGCATCATTGTAAAACGAACCAATCCAGTGTTACACGGAAGATGTAGAAGATTGCCAAGCATTGCAGGTTCGAATCCTGCTGCCACCACAAACTAAAATTATAAACAATGCCGTATTACATTAAACGAACCAAAGCTAAGAAAAAAGACAAGCCTTTACCTCTGTTTGACAAAGCAGGGGTAACAGTAAAGAAAAAGCCGGATTTGAAAGCCAAACTCGATAAAGAGTTTTCACTTTTCATCCGGCTTCGTGATTGTATGCCAAACGGTTATTTTCGCTGTATCTCATGCGGTCAGATAAAACCGTTTGAACAAGCCGACTGCGGGCACTACTTCAGTCGCACGCATTTGGCCACACGTTTCGATGAAAATAACTGCCATTCCGAATGCCGTCACTGCAATAGGTTCAAAGCTGACCATCTGGAAGGATATCGGGTGAATCTGATAGCCAAAATTGGACAACAGAAATTCGACTTGCTGAAAGTAAAAGCTGCCAGTACTTCTAAGAAGTCTGATTTTGATTATGAGCAGCTTATCAAGCATTACAAAGCACTTAATAAGAAATTACGAAAGGAGAAAGGAATATGAAATCCACTATCATTGATGGAGTTGAGTATAAACTCACACCGATAAAAAAAGAAAATAAGACAGTAGCTTTATTTATCCTCACTATGCCCAAAAACAATTCATGGAATGGTAAATGGACTGGAGAAGGAAATTTATATGCCTATTCGCAGGTTGCATTTAGACGTGGAAAGCCAATCTATTCAAATCTAAAAGAAGGAAACTTCTATTATGATTTTGGCGATGGATGGGTAGCAAATGTGGAAGTCAGATATGTTACACCAAGCGAATCTAAAAAAATAATGCGGAAATCTAACGGTTTCTGTGGATATACTTGGATGTGCGATGAGATAATGAAACTCGGAAGAATCAGAACCGTTACAGAAAGAAGAGCAGACAATGTACAAACTACGTGATTACCAACAGAAAGCATCTGATTCAGCCGTTTCTTTCTTCAACAATAAGGCAAAGAAAACGAACGCCATCATGGTGTTACCTACAGGATCGGGAAAGTCTTTAATCATTGCGGATATAGCTGCAAGACTTGAGGGCCATACTTTAGTATTCCAGCCGAGTAAGGAAATACTCGAGCAAAATTTCAAAAAACTATGTTCATACGGCATTCTCGACTGTAGCATCTATTCTGCTTCTTTCAACTCAAAGGAGATAAGCCGGATAACATTTGCTACCATCGGTTCTGTGAAAGCTCATCCCGAACTCTTTACTCACTTCAAAAACATCATTGTGGATGAATGTCATTTGGTAAACCCCAAAGAAGGAATGTATAAGGATTTCTTCGATTCGGTGAAGTGTAAGGTTCTTGGGCTGACAGCTACGCCTTATCGGTTATCATCTAGTCGTAATTTCGGTTCTATGCTGAAATTCATCACCCGGACAAAACCTAATGTCTTTTCAGAGGTCATTTACCATGTACAAGTATCAACCCTATTAGATATGGGCTACTTGGCAAAGCTAAACTATTATCCAATGAATCCTTCAGGATGGAATGAACTTAACCTGAAAGTAAATACCACCGGTGCCGACTATACGGATAAGTCAGTTCAAAGAGAATATGAACGGATAGACTTCTACGGTTATCTCGTCCATATTGTCCAAAGACTGATGAATCCCAAAGCAGGTGGTAAGAGAAAAGGCATTTTAGTATTTACTCGGTTCTTGAAAGAAGCAGAACGGTTAACGATGTCAATACCTGGTTGCGCTATTGTATCCGGTGATACTCCAAAAGCAACTCGTGAAATGATTCTCCAACATTTCAAAACTGGGGAAATACCAGTAGTGGCGAATGTCGGGGTATTGACTACGGGTTTTGATTATCCGGAACTTGACACTGTTGTTATGGCACGTCCTACGATGTCACTTGCTATGTGGTATCAGATAGTCGGTCGGGCTATTCGCCCCCACCCTTCCAAAGAATGTGGCTGGATTGTAGATTTATGCGGTAACATCAAACGTTTTGGCGAAGTCTCTGATTTACGGTTGTTTGATAGCGGTAATGGTAAATGGGTAGTTTGCTCTAAAGGAAGACAATTAACAAACGTGAGATTCTAACTATGGACGAAGGATTTTTGAGGCTAAGCCGCAGGTTTTTCTCGAATGAAATGTGGAAGGTAGCCCGTGAGTTTTCGGAGTGCGAAGCGTGGCTTGACTTGATTCAGTCAGCACGATTTGAGGCAACCGACAAGGCGTACAGCGAACTCATCGGAGGTCGGGAAATCTCTTATTCAAGAGGTCAATATCCAGCATCTATATCGTTTTTGATGAAGCGTTGGCAATGGTCTGAAAAGAAAGTGCGCTATTTTCTTGCCAAACTGAAAAAGAGAGGCATGATAACGACTTGTAACAAACAAGGCATGACTGTGATAACTTTATGCAAGTATGATGAATACAACCCCTACAAGGGCATACCCAAGGGCATAGACAAGGACATAGATAACAATAAAGAAATCAGAGAGTTAAATAATGCTTTGGGCGAATTAAGGGCGGAGTTAAGGGCAGTTGTTGAAAAAATGGGGCAAGCTAAGGGCGATAATAAGAAGAAAGATGAAGAAGATAATACTAAAGAATCTCCTTACGGAGATAAGAAAAACGCGGCTAAAGCCGCTACTCTCTCTCGAAAAGAATCTTTTTATCAATCTCTTGTACCTTTTGTCGGTAAGTATCAAAAGGAAATGATTCGCTCCTTCTTTGATTATTGGTCTGAACTGAACAAATCAGAAACTAAAATGCGCTATGAACTTGAAAAGACCTGGGAACTTCCTAAAAGGTTGGCAACATGGGCAAATCGGGAAAAAATACCGGCCAAGCCAACTACTGATATTGGTGTGGTTCTCAAAGATAACTCTCCTGACAAATACGATTCGCCACAGGAAAGAAAATGGGAGGAAAGATGGAACAAATAGACTTTAAAAAAACAATCGACAATCTTAGGAAGACTGGATTTAACCCTGTTCCCAATCTTGTGAACATAGCGATACCAGATGCAAAGAATATCCTTTGGCAAGGGTTGAACTATTTCACGGGAAATGCCGAATGGCTACCGGAATACGATGAAATAGCCACATGGCTTTCTGGGAATAACGGGCGTGGACTTTTATGCCATGGCAATTGTGGACGAGGGAAATCACTTATATGCTGGAAGATTATCCCTTTGCTTCTCAATCACTATTGCCGGAAGATTGTAGCATGTTATGATGCACAACAGATGAATGCTGATATAGACGCTGTGAAGGCAAAGCATATCATCTATATTGATGATGTCGGCACAGAGAATCTTAGCGTGAAATTCGGAGAAAAAAGACTTGCCTTCTGTGAAATTGTTGATGAAGCGGAAAAGCGAGGAAAACTCTTGATATTGACCACTAATCTATCACTTGATGAAATCTCCCAAAAGTATGGGGAACGTACTATGGATAGATTGGTTTCCATTACTACACGAGTGAAATTCATAGGAAAAAGTTTAAGAAAATGAATGTTACAATATGCTGGACTACCAAAGAATGGAAAGTCATAGAAAAGATACGAAAGAAATTCGGCATATCATCTTATATGAGTGTCAACAGAGAAACACCTTGTAATATCAAGGAAGAAGATATGGAACTCCTTAGAGAGACAGAAAAACGTGGATTTATCCAAATAAGAAATAAATAAAATCATGTTAGTAGGAACAACAAATCTTAATACGACTCTCAACTTAACCTATGTGTTGACAGATGTCGTAGAAACCCTTCTCTATGATTTGAGAAGCGAAATGGGAAAGCAAGGCTATGAATTACGCCACGATGCGAAACGCAATTTCAACACAGCAATAGCCGCGATCCGGAAATTGAAACAAGATGTGGATAAAACACAGTTCTCCACACAGGAAAACTTCGGAAACGACTCCGATTGTCTTCTGGCTTTCATCCGGCTGTTGGTAGACCGCTGCGGTGACGATGACAAAAAGATGTTCGCATTTTATAATTACATCAAACGTCACCCTTCACAACTTGGACTCGATCTATCAGATGAAAAAAGTACGTTTGCTCATATTTTCGAAAGTAACGAGAAGCTGGATTAGTTATGAGAATACTCCTAAACATCCTCCTTCTCCTAGGAGTGAACATCTTATTTTACCTGGTGGTGTATGCGATAGCGGACCACCTGATGGATACAATTAATTAAAATATTTTCAATGAATACAACCTTTGAAAAATCGGTTAATACCACCGATGAATGGTACACGCCAAAAGAAATTATAGACGCATTGGGAAAGTTCGATTTAGATCCATGTGCTCCGGTTAACCCACTTTGGCAAACAGCAGAAATCATGTACAACAAGAACCATGACGGATTAACTAAAGATTGGGTAGGTCGTGTTTGGCTAAATCCTCCTTATTCCCGTCCGCTTATTGAACAGTTCGTTAAACGTCTGGCAGAGCATGGAAACGGAATCGCATTACTTTTCAATCGTTGCGATTCAAAGATGTTCCAAGATGTCATCTTTGAAAAAGCAACAGCTATGAAATTTCTACGGAACCGGATTCGCTTCTTTCGACCGGATGGGACTCGTGGGGACTCGCCCGGGTGCGGCAGTATCCTAATAGCTTTCGGTGAAGATAATGCCGATATATTAAGAACTTGCGATATCGCAGGTAAGTATGTACGAATCAATTAGAGTAAAACCTTGCAAGTTCTTGAAGAATTATCAAGGATTTGCGTAAAACAGAGTAGTATGAAACAGAAATTAGAAGCAGCAGCAAGAGAAAATATCTTGTTTAATCACAGAACTGTTGATAGAACTTTGTCGGGCAAATATCTAGCACAATTTGGAGAAATGAATTTCATTCAAGGTGCAGAATGGCATGCAAAGCAATCCCCGTGGATAAGTGTAGAAGATAGGTTGCCGAAAGAAAGCGGATGGGTATTTGTGGCAGGCGGTCGCAATCCATATCGTGCTTTATTCTATTGTGCAGGACTATTTTATTCAGATGTAACATTGGGTACTTTTGATAGCGGAGTCACACATTGGATGCCAATACCATCTTTCGATGAAATACTGGAAGCCAACAGAGATGTACTAGAACGGATTAAAGAGAAAGGAGACTAATATGTATGTAGCAAGAGACAAAGACGGGGATTTATGCCTTTATAAGAAGCAACCCGTGAAGTATTCGGAAAGTTGGCAATTATGTAGTGACAATCCCCATGATTTCTATAAGCTAGACTCTTCTTTATTCCCCGAAGTAAAATGGGAAGATGAAGAGCCGACAGAAGTTGAATTGGTAAAGAAGGAGGAATAAAATGAATCGTACAATAAAATTCAGAGGAAAAACTTATATAATAACGAATGGATATTTGGTGACTTGATTCAGTACGAAAGTGGTGAAATGGCTATTTTCAGCAATAAACTTTCCCAATATGGATGCGAAGCTACTGAAATGTTTAATAGAAGTAAGGTCATTCCCGAAACCGTAGGTCAGTTCACCGGATTACTTGACAAGAACGGTAAGGAAATTTACGAAGGGGATATATTGTTAATGGGTGAAGATGAAGGCGTAAGAATCTATAATAAAGTAGGTGTAAAAGACGGATGTTTTGGATATATCGGAGAGTATAGTGGAGAATTATTGCCATTCTGTAACTATAATGTAATGGAAGAGATTGTAGGCAACATCTACGATAATCCTGAATTAATCAAGGAGGAATAATCATGAAAAAAATAATGTTCAACGATAAATTTGGTTTAACCCAAGCCGTATTGGAAGGTCGGAAGACTATGACGAGAAGAATAATCAAATATCCAAGAACTTTTAGGGGAGAATGGGTCGCAGGATTCAATATACACAGAAGTCCTTCTGATAAAAAGATAGTTGGCTTTCCTTGTATGTACGATGCAGATGAAAGAGAGTTTGATATGGGCGAGATATTGCCGAAATATAAACTTGGTGAAGTCGTTGCCATTGCGCAAAGCTACGAAAGCATCTATAATGAGAAAGGGCTTGAAACTATGGATATGCTTGTTTCGGGGCTTAAAAACCATAAAGGATGGCAAAATAAACTTTTTGTCGCCGCAGGCGAGATGATTCACCACATCCGCATTACCGACATCAAGGTTGAGCGTTTACAAGATATATCGGACGAGGATTGCTTTAAGGAAGGAATATACGCTAGCAATTCGCATGAAATAGGGTATGGCATACCCTGGGTATATGAGTTCGCAAAAAGTAAAATGGCTTATTATACACCTCGTGAGGCATTTGCCGCTTTGATAGACAAAGTATCCGGCAAAGGCACATGGGAAAGTAATCCGTTTGTATTTGCTTACGAATTTGTGTTAGTTGACTAAGGGAGGAATAGTTATGAAAGATCATCAATTTGAAGAAATAGTATTTTGGTTATCGCTGATTGCTTGTTTGTTGGCTTATCATTCGGGTATAGGATGGTTAGTTGGCATTATAGCGGTAATAAGTGTAATGAACTGTATTTCTGCGATTGTAACAGCCTGGAAATATACAAGGAGTGAACTAAAGAAAAAATACCTAATAGTCCGAACTATAAAAAGATGGTTTTGTCGTCATGGATGGATGTTGGTAAGAAAGGATTGCGTATGTTCCATGGATGAAAGTCACTGGTATAAAGTTTCAACTTATCAGTGCATAAAATGTGGAAAGATAAAAGCAGTTAAGCCTGATTGCGTAAAAAAGAGAAAAAAGGAGGAATAGCCATGCCAATAAGCGAAATTGCGGAATTAATACTTAAAATCGCATTATTCATCCTAAATGCTACAACTGTTGCCATCATTGTAATTTTGATAGGCAAATGGCACAGACGCATGGAGGGCAAGCTGAATGACATCAAAAGTTATATCCAGCACGTAACGGATCGCAATGACATCGTATACATCAATCAGCTTGAAAGCTTTAAAAGAGATCTGATAAAGGCTGAACGTTACGAAGATGCAGCTAAGATAAGCAAGTGCATTGAAGATGAATACAGTAATCTTAAAAGAAAGATAGAAGACAGAGAACAAATGATTGATCCTTTAAAATGATTATGAACCAAGAAGACAGCAACCTACTGGCGGAATGTATGAAGGAAGCCATGAAAGTGGAATTCCTGAACACCAGCGAAGAGATAAAGTTATGGGCTTATTCCCTATATAATGCGAAAATATGGGGGAAGAGTGTAAAGTAAAAGAGCGTCACCCGAACCACCAGATAGACGCCCTTCCCTAATTCATAGTACAAATATACTATTTACTTTTAAATAATCGTACTATGTTTTCAGAAATATCAGAGTTAAAATCTATCAGAGAGCAGAAATCCAGATTGTCAGAAAGAGAGTCTGAATTATCTGCTCCTATTATGTCGGACCTGGATTATATTCCATCCATATATAAATGGTTTTGCGAAATACAGGATTTTAGGGATTGCCCGGGAAATAAGGATAGCGTTCATATCAGAAAGAAGTTTATATTTATTATTCTTTTCCTTTATGCTCCCAGTGTATTGGCCGGTGGAAGAATGCCAAAAGGACTTCGGGATAAGATTGCCGAATCGGTAAATATCAGCGATAAAACATTTATTTCCCACAATATCGAAACTGTGGTTGTTCTCTACAATAATTATAAGGACTTTCGGAAGGATATAGAGTATATTTACACTGGAATTGTATCTCGGTTGAAAGACAATGGTATGATAAGGATAGATATACGATAGCTATGGGTTTATCAATAAAACAGGAAAAATTTTGCAATTACTATATTGAGTGCGGAAATGCGTCCGAGGCTTATAGGCGTGCATATTCTTGCTCAAATATGAAAGAAAAACAAATTTGGGAAGAATCATCTAAACTATTAAATAACCCAAAGGTTTCCCAAAGGATAAAAGAGCTTCAAGAAGAACAAAAAAAAAAGTCTGATATAACCAAAGAAAAGATACTAGAGGAATTATCTAATATCGCTTTTTCTTCTATAGCAAATATGCATAATAGTTGGGTAGAAAGAACCGAATTTGAAAACCTTACTCCTAGACAGAAGTCTGCAATAAAAAGTATATCAACTAAGATTCTAAAAAAGAACATTGGGACAAATGATGATCCAGAAATTGTAGATGTTGAATATGTAAAGATTGAACTTCATGATAAGCTAAAAGCTATTGAACGCATTTGTAAGATGTTTGGTTGGGATGCTCCAGAAAAGATGGATGTAACTTCTAACGGATCATCCATAGCACCTCCGGCTAACGTTAATGTCAATGTGGTTTATAATAAGAAAGAGGATTTAGAACTTCAGGATAAACAAATTAATTTGAATAATAGTGGAAGCTGCTAATTTAAATATAAGTTGTACTCCTGTTTTTCACCGGGCGATGGTTGCTTTAAATAGCAATAGGTTTAACGTATATGTGTTTGAAGGAGGATCACGATCCTCAAAAACATATTCGCTGATACAATTTTTTATTGTTTATGCAATTAGTAACTGGCAGCGACCAAATCGTATTGTAATAGCAAGAAAGAAGAGTACTTGGTTATCTTCTACTGTATGGACAGATTTTAAAAATATACTTCTTGAGATTGGCTTGTATAATGTATGTAGGATAAACAACACCCTAAAGACTATTCAGATGTATTCTACTTCATTTGAATTTGTTGGGCTTGACGATGTACAAAGATTGCATGGATTGACTACTGATATTTTTTGGATAAATGAGGCGATGGAAGCTTCTAAAGATGATTTTGACCAATTAGAACAGAGATGTGCACGTTTCTCTGTTCTTGATTACAATCCTTCCGCAGAAGAGCATTGGATTTATGAAAATGTGTGTCCTCGTGAAGATTGCTTCTTCGATCATTCTACTATGCTCGATAACCCATTTATACCAGCTAATATGAGACGAAAGATTGAATCTTATGAACCAACAGAGTATAATTACTCACAGGGTACTGCAGATAAGCGTAAATGGTTGATATATGGCTTGGGGAAAAGAGCTAAAATTGAAGGACTTATTTTTGAGAACTATACTGTTATAAAAGAAATTCCTATCTGGGTTAAGAGAAGGTGGTATGGTCTTGATTTTGGCTACACAAATGACCCCACAGCTTGTTCTGAAAACGGCTTTTTAGATAATGCTATATACATTGATGAGAAGTTTTATAGAACCAATATGCTTTCTTCTGACATAATCAAGGAGTTTAAGCGGATGCCTAAGCTCAATATATGGTCAGAGAGTGCCGATCCTCGCCTTATCGCTGAAATATATAATGCAGGATTTAATATAAGACCGGTAAATAAATATCATGGATCTGTGGAGGCAGGCATAGATTTTATGAAATCGAAGAAAATATATATAACAGAGGGGTCTATAAATGCTAAAAAAGAACTTGACAACTATACATATCAACAAGATAAAAATGGGAAATGGCTGAATATTCCAGTAGATGATTTTAATCATATAATTGATGAGGTTAGATATTGTTGCATGATGGAGTTGATGGGAAGAAAATCTATATCAAAAGGGTTGGAAGCATTTAATCATTAAAAATATAACATTATGACATTAGAGGATATTTTAGCATTAGAAGATGTAGATCAGAAGATCGAATATTTGAAGAAAGGGCGTAAAACGGAGGAACCCAATACCGGTGAAAACTGGAAGGATTGGAATGCTGATTTGCATGAAATCATTGTGGATAAAGAAAAATACCCAGATATCGAAGTTGTTGAAGAGAAGGAAAGGGAAGAATGGAATGATAGTACCGGTAAAAGCACTACTATCCCAGCTAAAAAACGTACAGAGCCGTGTAACCGTATATCTATCCCGCTGGAGCAAGATATAACCAATATTCAAACAGCGTTTACAGTAGGGGTTGAGCCTAAGATGGATTGCGCTCCGTCAAATGAGGATGAAAAAGGGCTGTTTTATGCTATCCAACAAGTACTGAAGAAGAATAAAATAAAGTACCAGAATAAACGTATAGTTCGTTCTTGGCTTTCTGAACAGGAATGTGCCGAATACTGGTATGCAGTCAAAGATGATTCGTTCTGGACTAAATTCTGGAATAAAATACAGAAGGCTTTCGGGGGAAGTGTAAGACCGCAAAATAAGCTCCGCAGCGTAATATGGTCGCCATTCAGGGGAGATAAACTTTACCCTTTCTTTGATGACGCCGGAGATTTGGTCGCCTTCTCACGTGAATATAAAAAGAAAGATCTGGACGATGCAGAAATAGTATGCTTTCAAACTGTTACCGCTACCCATGTTTACCAGTGGGAAAATACGAATGGATGGGAAGCGGTAGAGGAGAAGTCTTTCAGGCACGGGTTTAAAAAACTTCCTGTCTTATATGGTTATCGCCCGGAGACTTATTGCCATAATATAAAGACTATACGTGTACGCATAGAGAAGATATTATCAAGTTATGCCGATTGTATAGATTATCACTTCTTCCCTTATTTAATGCTTTTTGGAGACGTATCAGGCTTTACAGGGAAGAAACGCAACAGGATCATACAATTGACCGGAGATAAGGCGAACGCTCAATATCTGACATGGAATCAGGTTCCTGATACTGTTAAATTGGAACTAGAAGGGCTTACTAACAGGGCGTACGATCTGACGAATACTCCACGTATATCACCGCAAGAGTTGAAAGGCCTTGGAAATGCCATTTCGGGAAAAGCGTTCAGGTATATTTTTATGGGTGCGCACATGGCGGTATCTAATCATGCGGAAGTAATTGGGGAGTTCTTTCAACGGAGGGTAAACTTCTTGGTATCAGCTTTGGCGGATATTAACCCATCCGAATTTGACAAGGCGTCCCATACTATTGATATTGATGTGGATTTGGTTCCATATATGATTGATGATATTGACGAACGGGTAAAAACGGCAGTTAGTGCAATAGATGGTAAAGTGTGGTCCCGGAGAGAGGGAATTTTGTTTGCCGGTAATGCCGAAAGGGTGGATGAAGTCCTGAAAGAGATTGAGGAGGAAGAAAAGAAGGAAACTTCTGAATCAGTCAAAAAGGACAATGTTTAGGGTGCATGGTTAGAAAAGTTACGGGGATTATACAAAAGTCATAGGAAAAATGGAACAAAATAGTAAATCGTTGCAGTCTTTTTAATGTATAGTTCGATTTTAGCTCAAAAGACAAATAAACCACAATAAGCGAATTGTGGTTTTCCAGAAGTGAAAATTTTAGGCTTATAATTGGATATGAAATAAATTTGTGCATAGAAAATAATACGGCTATCCTCACGGCTGAAAGATATAACGCCATCGGTGAGAAGTGAGGAGCTTGCCTTTGGCGCTTTTTTATATGCCAGGCGTGGCAGGTTCAGCAAGTCGGTAAGGCGTGAGAGGTTCGAATCCTCGCTTGCTACAAAATCGGACAAATTAAAATCCCCAAAAGCGGAAGTGTCCGAGCCGCTGATGGGGATAATATTAACTTTATGTTGCAAATGCAAATATAATGATTATGGATCAATTAACAAAATCAAGTACAAGTGAAGAAATTAAAGAGTATTTCAATGCTATTTTAGCTTTGAAAGAGAAAAATGAACTTTATCCAGTAAATATTGACGATGTATGGCCGCTTGTCTATTCAGAGAGAGGGAAAGCTACACGAGCGTTAAAAGCTAACTTCATTGAAAATGAGGATTATATACTTTTTGCCCAAAATGGCAAAAACCTCAATGGACGTCCTAAAGATGATTATAAGCTTTCTTTGTCTTGTTTCGAATACTTTATTGCTCGGAAAGTTCGGCCTGTATTTGAGGTATATAGGCAAGTCTTTCATAAAGTAGCCGAACAGAAGCCATTATCCCAACTTGAAATACTGGTCCAGTCCGCACAAGCTTTGCTTGAACAAAGCAAACGGATTGAAAACGTAGAAAAGAGACTGGACGCGATGGAACAGGAGAGAGAAGAAAACGGGAAATTATTGTTAGCGGTTGCTGTTTCATCTGAAAAGGTACCGGAAATTTCTCTTCGTGATAAGATCCGCCAACTGGTGAACAAATATGCTTCGGCAACCAACACTAGACAACAGGACGTTTGGCACAAGGTTTATGAGCAATTATATTACCTCTATCACATTTCTATTAGTAACTATAAGAAGAAGTTCAAGGGAGAAACAAAACTTGAAATAGCGGAAAGAAATAATATCTTGGATAAGGTTTACGCCATTATCTCAAATATGGTCCGGGAGAGAAACGTTGCATGAGTACAGACATAAAGAAAGGGCAGCCTTAAAGCTACCCTTTCCCGCTGATTGGCGTCAACTAATGTGCCAGGCCGAAGCCCCCCTGACTACTCTATTTCTTGTTAATAAGCTCTTGTAACATCTTGTTCGTCTCGACAGCTAACGAAGTCATTAGAAAGCCATCTTTACACATCTCATGTACTTGACCGAATATCCGCTTTAGATTCGATTCCATGCTTTCTTTCGGGTTGTACGCAACTTCTTCCTTTCCGTATGGTATCATCCCACCGTAGATACTTCCGTGTTTCTTGCGACCGCTGGCGAGCGTTTCTTGCAATGATTGGTTGAACTCCTTCACCTGTTTTCTGACGATGCGTTCTGCGTACTTGGTGCAACGCTCGGATCGGAGCTTCTCTTCCATTTCGTTGAAGGCGTTGATGTAGGCTTCCTTGAACTGGGCGGCTACCTTTCCGGTGAAGCCCATGGCGAGGAAGGTGAAGCCGTCACGGGTCATGTAGTACATGGGGAGTTCTTTCTTTACATTATTGCATAACTCATTGATATACAAACAGGGCGCAAAATTGCGCTCTGTGAAATTGGCACTACACTCCAATCCTCTAATCGCTTTCAGTACATCTTTGTGTGCCTTCCTAAAGTAATCCGCAACCACCAAAGAAGAGGTCACGGCTTGACCGTTTTTCGCTTCTACCAAATCAATCCTATCGGTAGACCATAATTCCAAACTTCTTGTTTCCATAATGATTTTATTTAATGTGTTGATACTATCGTGTCGCTCTTGCTTAGCACATGAAAAACCTGTCGTTATCATCACTGAACATCTTATATCCGGCAAGCAGGCATAATACAATGATTGTAATTTCTGGCATATTCGTATATTTTAATGGTTAATCTCCTACGTAATGAGCACCGTATCTTCCAGTACTAGCCGTATAGTAAGCCGATGCCGGTATGCTCTTATTATTGTACCCCTTATCCATTGTAGCCTTAGCAGCGTTGCTCATGGCTTCATGTCTTTCCGCCAAGAACTGATCCGTTCTAGCCTTTACCGCTTCCGATGAGCAGTATTCTTGCAATTTTGCAAGGCTCCAAGCTGATTTCAGACATTCGGAGAACGTTCTTTCGTTGCCGGCACGTTTGTAAGAGCGCCAAGCGGATTTCATTATTTGGGATAAGTTGTAACGTTTCATAATCGTATGTATGCTAGTCGTTAAACATTTAGTTTTATTATTACGATGCAAATATAACTACGATTATAACATAAACAAACCTTATAAGGTTAATAAATGCTAATTTGATATACTCGAAGTATGTTTTCAAGCAAAGAATAATAACTAATGCTATAATTTTGTATATTTGCAAGCAATAAACTATAAGTATAATTATGAAGTTACGAATATTGGATATCTGCAAGCAAGCAGGAATAACTCAAAAAGAGTTAGCGGAAAGAATAGGGTTATCGGCTGTGGGTTTATCTAAAGCAATCAATGGTAATCCTACTAAAGATACATTGGAAAAGATAGCCAATGCCCTAAACGTGAGAATTACTGAACTATTCGAGGAACCAACCAATATAAACGGCTACATCGAATTAGATGGAACTATCCACAAAGTTTCGAGTAAGGAGGATATTAAAAAGTTAGCGGAAAAACTATAAACCAAATAAAAAGGAGGTAATTATGGGAATGCAAAGTAAAACTTTCAAGGAAGAAGAAAAAAAAGTCGTAAATCAAGCTACAAACAAAGGTGTGTCTTGGGAAGTAATAGCAGAAATACGTGCTAAATATCATAATGATTTTAATCAAGATAGATCCCGTTTTGAATCGTTTAAAGAACAAGTCGAAAACCTATCGAAGGATAAGTGATAAAAAGTGAAGGTCGGAGAAATCCGGCTTTTCTTCATTTATAATCCCTTTTTTCAAATTACCTAGTTGCCGTATTAAATAGATACGGGGATTTTCATGTGTTGAAATCAGAAAGGTATTGCAAAACTTGTATTTTATTTTTGATTTTTGTACGTTTGCGCATTGTATAACATAAAACACACATAGCATGGGATTATTCAATTTATTTAAAGGTAAACAGGATATACCTCCTAAAAGAGATATAAAAGATTTCTTTTCGATTGATATAAATAATCTTTTTCAATATAATCCAGTATACTCTCATACAGAAACAAGCCCGTATGGAAATGAAGTAAAACATTATACACTACGCTTAAAAAAGTTAGAACTTGGAATTTTCTATGAAGCTGAAATATTAGAAGTCGCAGAAAATGAATTAAATGTCATATTTAAAGGGAGAAGTAACCTTTTAACCAAAGAACTTGTGGAATTCATAAATTTTTGTGCTGATTGTTTAGGATTAGATAGTAGCGGATATGGTAAAGTTGAGAAAATAGATTATCAGCATGTGGATGACTATGTATTCTCTCGTATGTGGGATAAAATATGGATTGATAATATGACAACTCCCACTATTATAATGACAATATATTCTTTAAATAAAAGCTATTAATTAAATTGTAAATCATGGAAGGTATCACACTATTTGTATCTATCGTAATCATCGTATTCGGAATATTACAAATTATTCTATTTTTCAAGTTATGGGGAATGACTAATGATGTCAAAAAAATAAGGAAATCGCTACCTAATGTATCTTCTGATCTTTCTCCGGCTAAAATGGAATTTATTATTGGAAACACAGATAAAGCAAAAGAGATGCTTAAAAAGGAATTTGTATTAGACGTTTACGAATCATATATGAAAATTGTAAAAGAAAATACTGAAGTAACAGACCCTAGTGTAATGGAAAAAGAATATTCTATAGATTATGATAGACTTAAAAGGGTATACAAAGGAAGGTTTAAAGACATAATAGATGATGTTGATTTTGAAAGATACTCTACTTTTGTAAAAGCTAAATCTGTATTTGGATAAATTGCTTAGAGCCCTATATATGAGTGAGGCTTTTTATTTCTTCCTACTTTTATTTAATGCTAGAAAAATCACCTAAAACCAAAGAAAGGTAAGGAAATATTTGCATTTGTGTGCATTTGTATGTTATTTTGCCTCCGTACAACCATAATACACACAAAATATGAATAGAATATTTCTAATATTTGCCTTGCTGTTTCTTATAGGATGCAGCGAAAATACTAATACAGACTTAAAAGAGGAAGAAGATCCTAATCTTGGTATGGAAGTATATTCTGCACATTGTAAATCATTTGATAATAAATACGCTGCTTCTTTTTTATCTGAAAAGATAGTCATGGCTCTTATAAATGGTGAAAGTTCATTTACTATTAATGATATAATATGGGAAAGAAGCCTTGAAAAGCTAGATGATGAAGAGCTAGGATATGGGGAGCATAAGGCGTATACTTTAGTGGATCTTAATTTCTTTAGAAATACCTATAACCTGTTTACCTTATATAGAGCAGCAAAGACACAATATCTGTTTTTTACGATGAAAAAGGCAAGGTGTTGAACCAACCCAATAAAACTCCCATTACTAATATTAAAACAAACTGTCCATGGGATAAAGATTGTATGATATTAGGTATAGATCAGACCGAAGAAGATACCTATTATGTGTATGACTATAAAGGGACGGAAAAGGAAATTCTTAAATATAAAGGAAAGTATAATATTTTAGGAATGTCGTGGGAGAGTATCGAGGATAATAGATATTTTTCTTGCTCAAATAATGCGATTTGCCTTATTTCATTCCAAGATAAAGAAATAAAAATAGACAGTGAAATCAATCTTCCCGATTATATAACAAAACTTTATCCTAATGAAGAAAATACTCCCAAAATAAACAAAGTTGTGGACTATGAAGTAAATAAAGAGAGGTGTAAGGTAGAATTGGAAGTTATATTGTTTAATAGTCAAAAAGAAATTGTAACAATAATATTGAACTCTAACACGGGCGAGATCATCACCCCTAACCAAATAACACAATAGAATCATGAAAAATATCCTATATCCGATCATAATAATATTAGCTCTATCCGGATGCACTAGAGACATGTATACCGAATCCGTATATGTCGTTGACTACAGAGAATACACCAAAGATGGTTTCACCATTAGCCCTACAGTGACAGGATTCAATTACCAGCCAATATCTAATATAGAAGTGGTATTTACTGTTGGCAAGTTGAGAAAAGGAGAAACAGCCGAAAATCTACGGCTAATTGTCCCATACGAAGGATATACAGGAAAAACGAATAATGAGTATGCTCCATCTAGCAAAAGGATGATGGATAAAATAGTATCCGAAGCAAAGAAAATGGGAGCGAATGGATTGATTGATTTTAAAACGACTTATAACGCAAGGAACAGGGCGTGGGTTGCTTCTGGAATAGCCGTTATTATAAAATAGGATTTCATTCCCGCCCTTCGCAAGAGGGGCGTTTTTGTTTCTATTCGGTCTCTTCTTGAGATGCAAATAGCTGAATAGGTAAATACATGCGTCTAGTTGAAGAATGCTTATCGCTATCAGTTTGATTAAGAAACCCATTTTTTGCATAGAACTTATTAGTTCGTGAATTATTGAGTGAATCTACTGTAATAAACTGACAGCCAGATATATTATAATTAGAAAATGTGTATAATACAAAATCAAGAATTTGTTCCCCTATACCTTTACTTTGCATATCTTTATGCACGCCCAAATGTCCAATATTTATGGCCGGGAATGAGGTCTGTCTTTCAAATGTAGAAATGTATTCGTCGCTTATTTTACTCTTTGACTCTAGTACAAATTCTTCTTTATCTTCTATATTATCTATGACAACAGAATCATTGGCTAAAGTAAAAATTGCTACTATTTCATTATTATGTACACTTTTTGCACAATAAGCTGAAACATGATGATGTTTAGAACAAAGATATATCTCTTCATGGAAGAATTTATCAAGTTCTTCACATCCACACGAAAAAGAGAGAACTTGTTTTAGGTCCTCTCTTAATAATTTATTTATTGAAATATCAATATCCGAGAATTGGGTTTTTTCCGCCATTATTAGCTATAATTCTTTTAGCGACACTATTCATTCTTTGAGCTCTAACTTCTATTTTCTTTTTCTCTTGGCGTGTAATCTTACCCGATACACACCTTCTAAGGTTATTTCGGAAGTTTTCTACCTCAATAACTGTCATCTTGGGATTAGGATTAGTATGTATCATAATTAGTTTGGTTTTAGTATTGCTATCAGTGTTACTTTTATTATCACTAACAGAATTAGTTATATCTTTGTTCGTAACGTATCATAGTTACGTTACTTTGATGGTACAAAGGTAGTAACTTTATCAACAACAACAACATCAACAGTGTTAAAACAACATCAAACAACATCCAACACCTCACTTTTTAGCAATATTTATAAGATTAACAGTTTCAGCACTATCTTTTCTCTCACCAATAGCACGAAGTTCATTACCTTGTATTCTCTGTCTATTAGGTTGGTTAATATCACAAAGAAGAGCATTTATTTATGCCTTAAAACAACTAATTTCCCACAATTGGGCAATTGTGGTTTATCCCTCATGTAATTATTTTATAGCTTTCTTCTTTGAGTGTAACTTTATGCTGTTGAAAATAAAAACTAATTCATACAGTATGAAAGAAAAAATCTTAGTAGCACTAAAAACGAAGTATAAAACCTTTGGGTTTGGTGATAAAGCGTTTGACGGGGTGGCTGACTACTTGTCTAAAACCGTAACTGAAGAAAGTCAAATAGAAACTGCTATTAGTGGGGTCGAAGGACTTCTGAAGGCTTTTCAAGGAGACATTGATACTGTTAGAAACGAAAAATCGGGTCTACAGAAACAATTGGACGAATTGAAAAATAAAATCGAGAATCCCAATCCTAACCCAAATCCGAAGCCGGAAGAAAAGAAAGATGATATAGCGACCATCATTGCGAACGCAGTGAATGCAGCCGTTAAACCTCTTTCTGACAAGCTTACTCAATTTGAAACAGAGAAGGCGCAGGCCACTCGCCAAGAGCAAATCATGGGAAAAGCAAAGGAATATGGTATTCCCGAAAACCTTGTTCCTATGTTGAGCATTCCCGAAGATGCAAACTTGGATAACTATTTCAAGGATGCAAAGCAGACGTTTGCCAACGCAGGATTTCAAGATGTGAGAACTCCCGAATCGGGAAGCAATGAGCAGAACAATTCAAATGACATTGCCACCCTGATAAACAAGGGAACTGAAGAAATTAAAAACTCTAAACAGGATTAATTATGCCAGCAGGTTTTAAGTATGATTTAAATCCGATTGAGAAACAAATGCCGGAAATGTGCCGTTTTGAAACGGTTTATAGATATTCCGGTGGCTTCAATCTGGATATTTCGAATTTGACAGGGGTTGCGCAGATCCCGCCTCTTACCCCTTTGGTTCTTGATTTTGTGAAACGAACGGCAAAAGCTGTTTTGAACGTTGAAGTAGCCGAAAAGATCACTGCCGGTTCTACTTCGTTGAAGATCAAGAAAAATTCTCTTGCGTACGTCGGTATGCATATTGGTAACGGTACAAATGGCGGTACAATTGAAGCTATCGACAAAAGTAATGCGGAATATGATACCGTTACTCTGGCCGCTTCGCCAACGCTTGCCGCAGAAAAGGATGCGGTATTGTTTGAAGCTACTGCCGCAGCCGGTAAAACGGCAAAAGCAACAGCAACGGCTTTAAATTATGAATGGACTAAAGTAGAAGCGGGTGCAACTGTTACCGCTATAGGCCAAGCGTACGAGATCAGACCGACAAGACTCATTGTTCCTATCTCCGATAAGGATAAGGAGACTTTGGGTGACAGATTCATGTTCACTTATTAAAGAAAGGAGGAACTATGTATTTGACTATTCAAACATTACTGAATGATCCGGGAGTGGTGAAAGCGGTTATCGACCGTGTGCAGGCTCTAAGGCTGGATCAAATCTTTTGGAAAAAGCACCTCGATTTTGAGGAAACGAAATCCCGTGTGTTCAAAACATATTTGGGGACAGTAACGGGTGTTGTTGCCGGTTCTGTAATTGACCGTAACTCTAACAAGCCGTTAAGAGAGCGTAAATCTTTGGGTTCCGGATATGGCGAAGTTGCCTATATGGGGGATAGATACCAAATGGACAACGATAGACTCGATATGCTTCAAGAACTAATCAATAAGTTCAATCAGGCGAAGACACCAGATCAACGGGCCGCACTGGACGACATTATCAACTACATTGTAGATGATATGCGTCAGGTATTGCTTGCTCCACACAAACGTATGGATATTGTGGATGGTGATCTTCGTTCTGATGGTAAGGCATCCGTAAAAGTAGACGATAATCCGCAAGGAATTGAATTGCTTGAAATGGAACTTCCGGTTCATCGTATCACTCCACAAGTTGCAGACAAACTGAACTTTGTTCGTTATCTTATGGAGAAAACCGTTGAATTACGTACTAAGTTCGGCATGTTCGTTTCTATGGAAATGTCCCGAAAGACTTTTATCAATAGCATTATTGGATCAAAGGACTTCGGGGAATTTTACAAACAAAGCTTTGATTCTAAAGAAGTCCAACTGTCTGCCGGACTTATGTCTAGTGAGATGGCGACCACTATCTTTAGAGGATTGGGCTTGCCGCCTATCGTAATCAACGAAGATTTGGTGGAATTGTCAGACGGCACTTTCAAACAGGTATTTAAAGACAACCGTATTTCTTTGTTTACTACTCCTAAACAGGGAAAGATGCGCTGGCATACTCCGTATGAAATAACCGATCCGGTTCCGGGAAAGACTTACACCCGTTCAGAAGGTGGTATGTATATTTCCAACATACGTACGGATGAAGGCCGCTTCATGGAATATGGAGCCGAATGGATTCCGGAATTTACATCTCCAAACAAGATTGTAATTTTTGACCTGGACACGATGAATGCGTAAGTATGATAATTAGTGACTACATAAAGCAAAAGTTTCAGTCCTTCGGCATATCATTGTCGGAGGCTGACTTGGTAGAGATTAATCTTTCTTCCGGGGTTGACCCTGACGGGGAAATGACTGAAGATAATTTGCAGTCTATCTCTGTTGCTATAGCAAGATTTATTCCCTCCTTATTGCTTAGAGCTACTTCTAAATCGGTATCAGAAAACGGTCATTCAAAGTCTCTTTCTTGGGATATTTCTGGTATAAAGTCCTATTATTCTTTTTTATGCAATAAGTATGGACTGAAGGACGAACTGAATACAGATAAACCTAAAGTAACATTTTGGTGATATGCTAGAAACTGCCCCACATAAATTACAAATACAGGTTATTACTCCAGAAGAGAACGACGAGTATAACCGACCAATACCGGGAACCGGTGGAGAGTCTTGGCAAGATGTAACAGATTGCTTCTGCCATGACAACTCCCAACAAAAGGAAGTTTCTGTCAATGGTGAACGTTGGGTGTATAATTACCATGTGGTTTATGAGGGTAAAAAGATTGTTTTAGGATCTCATATCAGGTGCTTGGATGCTGAAGGAAATACTGTAGGAGAGGGAGATGTGAAGAAGAATGCCGAATGCTATTCGGAGGAGTTTAAGGGTAGATGTGATATTTGGGTATGATTGTAACGACTGACATAGCGAATATTATTTTTAAAGATTGCAAGTCTTTTGGAATCTCTGAAATGCATCAACGGGGAAATATCCCGGAAGGTGAAGTAAAGACCGAGAGAATTGTAATCTACCCCAAAACTCAACAGCCGGATGCTTACTGGGAAAAAGGATATGTTGAAGTAAATCTTTACGTTCCTGTAACAAAGACAGGTAAGGCAAATTTGATTCGCTTGAATGAACTTGAAAGGAAAGCAAGGGAAATGTTCAAAGATGGCATTGTCGGACAATATGACGGCTCCTGGTATCGTTACTCTTCTGAAAGTCTCGGAATAGAAGAAGACAAAGAATTATGTTGTTACTATGTAAATGTGAAATTATTATTTGAAACTCTAAACGTAAATTGAAAAGATATGAAACCGTTTATTGGAATTAAAAAGATTTGGTACGGTGATGTTATAACTGCCGCTGTCACTAAAACCTCTCTTAAGACATGGTTAGGAACTGCCACGGAAGTTGAGAACTCCCATCAAGATACTTGGGCGTATACAGAGGATGATCCGACCTATACCGACTACATTAATGAGTTGAATGGTAGCATCTACTATCGTGATGTTACTCAAAAAGGAGCTAAAACAATCGCTTTTACTATGGGAGTTTTCTCCTTTGATGACAAGGTTGAATTGGAAGGTGGTGAAAAGATTGATACTGATGCAGGATGGGCTTCTTCTGACACTCCGGGAATTGTAAATAAGGCAATCGTAGGCCAGACAAAAACAGGCAACTACATTGTATTTACCAATGCTGCTGTTATCGCAAAAGGTAATGCGGTAGAAAAGAATATCGGTCTGGGTGTAACAGCGGTGGCTATGGAAAATCCTAGCACTGGTGTTAAGAGCGACTATCTGTTCGATGGTGAAAAGGTGGAAGCTGCATGAACTGATGAAAAGGTAGCTCTTACTTCTTCTGAATCGCCTTCTATAAATAGTTATTCAGCTAGATCAAGGCGGGTGAACGCTGGGAGTACTGTAAACTATGACTCTTCAGGAGAAGATGGGACGCAACCGTCAGAGACATTATCTATATTGTAAAGTGGTGAGGGGTGAGGATTTGTGTTTCTCGCCCCTTTTTAATAAATATCATTATGAATAAAGCAGCTATACTTGTATCGGAAGCTATCACAGGAAAAGATTTCATTCCTATAATTGTAAATGGGAAAATGTACCGTGTAAACCCGCCTACTATCCATAAAATAGCCGGTGCTTCGGCTTATCTCGCTGTTCTGGAAGATAATAAGGATATTGCGGGAGTCATTTCTTCGCTAAAGGACATTTCTGTCGCTTCTCGTGCACTTTCTTGGTTTATTGAAGGAAATGATAGTCTTGAACAAGAGTTGTCAAATGGGACGTTAGAAGAAGTGTTATATGGGCTTACGGCAGCTTACTCCCTGATCTCTGTAGAAAATTTTACAATGCTGTTGGATTTAGCAAAGAACGTAGCAAATCTGACAGCAAAACAGAAGTTATAGGAAATGATTGTATGTTAGGACAAATTGCGTCGTTCATGGAAAATCTTCATCTCTCTTACGATGAAGTAGTTTATAAAATACCATATCGCAATTTGGTTATTATGCAAAAAGATAAGTTGCATACCGTATATGATGGGGAGGTACTAACAGAAGTATCGGATGAGGATTTCTTTAAAGGAAAAGTTAAGTTTGATGAATAATGAAAGTAACAGTGGATTTGTCCGGTCTTGATGAATTCGTCGAAGAAGTAGATGAGAATGCTACCGAATTGATGAAAGAAGCAGCTCAAAGAGCCGTCTATATGCAGAAGGAACGCAATGTTAGTAATAAGAAAACCTATCAAAACCATACTTGGAACCTTCGCAATGCTCCCGGTGCTGCTATTGTCAGGGATGGAAAGATTGTAGACCTCTATATCCCTGCCGATGGAGAACATTCACTGGCGAAGAACAGGACAGAGGCAATGCTGATCTTTGGAAGTAAGCCTAAAGACGGTGTTGTTGTGGCGGATGGTATGGAGTATGCAAGCTTTGTATCTAGTAAGGGGTTTGATGTTTTGGATTCGGCAAGCCTAACCCTAGATAAAGAATTAAAACAGTCATTTGGTAACGATAACGTAAAAGTCACATGGCAGGAATGAAATTTAATGCAGATATTGACCTTGAAAAGATTGTCAAACTGCGTAAGGAAATAGATAAATTAAAAAAATCTCTTATTGAGATTGCAAGTGTACCCAATAGCGATGCGGCAATAAAACAGTTAGAAAGTGAAATAGATAGAGCAACAAAGAAACTATCTGAATATAAAGATAGCTATGCAAAATTACAGAAGATAAAATACGATATTGATTCTTCTAGTAGTACGGTTAAAAGAGTAAAAGAAGAAACTTCTGCTTTGCAGTCTACTAATAAATGGATTATCGCCAATACAGAATCAGTTAAGGAGGCAGATAGGCAGATAAAGCAATTAAAGAAAGATTTTAGTGCGCTTTCTGATGAAGAGAAAGTAGGAGATACTGGTACAGCAAAAATTCGCCAGATTCAACAATTAGCTGCTCAAAGGCTGGTAGAGGAAGAAGCTGTCAGAAAAACGATTAAAGCACAAAAAGATCAGATAATTCAAAGTAATGCAGAAGAAGGTAGTATTACGGCATTAAGAAAGCAATTAATTCTTTTGATAAAGGATTACGATGATCTTGGACGGGTAAGAAGGGGAGGAGATGCCGGAAAAGCATTGCTAACCCAAATATCGAACGTTCAAAAGGAATTAAATGCAGCAGAGCAAGCTTCTGGAAGATTTCAGAGAAATGTAGGTAATTATGCAAGTGCATGGAATGGACTCGGTAATTCAGTACAACAGGTAGCCCGTGAACTTCCTTCACTAGCTGTAAGTGCAAATACTTTTTTTCTTGCAATATCAAATAACCTTCCGATATTAGTTGATGAAATAGCAAAAGCTAGAAAAGAATATGCAAATTTCAAGGCAGAATTAAAAGCAGGAAATAAAGATGTCAAGGCTGTTGCTCCCGTATGGCAACAGCTTACAAGATCTATTTTAAGTTGGCAGACCGCTCTTGTTGTTGGGCTGACTTTGCTTTCTGTATACGGGAAAGATGTAATTAAATGGATTGGAAGTTTAGGAAAAGCAAGAGATGTCACCCTTGATTTGCTTTCAGCCGAACAAGAAATGGCATTGGCTAGAAAGTCCGCATGGTCTAGCATAGCCAAAGAGCAAACTCAACTTGATATTCTGTATAACAAATTAAAAAATGTAACTCTTTCCACTACAGAGAGGAATGCGGCTGTTCGTGAGTGGGTTAAAAATTATAAGACTCATAGTGATATATTAGATGGTGAGAATGTGGATTTGCGTAAGTTAGAAAATGCCTATAGGGCATTAAGTAAGGAAATTTACGCTAATGCTGTAGCAAGGGCTTATGCTGATAGAATTGCGGAACTGTCGGTTCAAAGAGAAAAAGAAGAAATGAAACGACTAAATCAAAAATTAACAATTGCTAAAGCTGAACAGGAATTAGAAAGAGTTACGGCAGAATACAATAAAAAAGCAAATGAAGGATTTGGAACGGCTACAGCCAAACTTGAAGCAAAAGACAAGATAATTCAAGCTCGTAAAAATGTTGAAGACCAGAAGAAAATATACAATGATCTTGTTAATAATGTAAATGACTATGATAAAAACATTACTGTTATTTCAAATCACATAAAAACTTTAGATTTATTCCCTCAACCTAAAGAAGGAACCTATGATTATTGGAAACAACAGGTTGAGATAGCTGATGATGCATTGAAACAAATAACATCTGAACAAAAAAAAGTTTTGGATGAAGCATCGAAAAATTCAAAAAAAGATCTTTATGGGTTGGGTATAGATAGGGCTGTTGTGGATTCATATAAGAAGGCTGTAAAAGATAAGGCTGAAGCAGAAAAACAGTTAAAAGTTTATGGGGATTCCTCTAAAGAACAGAAGATGGCCGAAAAAGAGGCTGAAAAACGAAAGAAAGAGCAGGAGAAACTAAACGAAGATCTTTTGTCTCTCCGTCGCCAAAATCAGCAGGCTGAAATCGACCTTATGGAAGAGGGCACAGAGAAAAAGCTGAAACAGATTGATCTTGATTATCAAAAGGAACTTGACGCCATCAAAAAGCAAGAAAAGGATTTAAGTGAAAGACAGGGTGGGAAGTTGACTTCGGAGCAGTCTATTGAAATTTCCGCTCGTTATACTAATGCTGAAAATAAAAGAGAGAAAGATATAGCCGATTATTATAAGAATGTTCTTTCTAAGTATCAAGATTATATAACTAAAAGATTGGAAATAGAGAAACGATTCGATGCAGACCGTGAAAAGTTGCAAAAATCCGGTGCCTCTGATGCGCAACTTAATGAGTTGGAATATCAACGTACTGAAACTCTTAATTCTATAGATAAAGAATTTGCAATGCGTGAAGATTCTTTCCAAACGTGGGTTGATGACATTACAAAGATTGGTTTAGAAAAACTACGTGAATTGCTGGTAGAAGCTGAGAGAGAGCTAGAAAGATCTGAATTCTTAAATCCTAATGATAAAGGTCTGGCGGTTCAAAGAGCTAAGGTTGTTTCTCTTAAAAATACTATCAATAAAAAATCCAAGGAAACTGACACTTCTCCAGATAAACGTAGTCGAAAAGAATGGCAAGAATTGTATAAGATGCTTTCAAAAGTAGAGGATGAATTTGATAAAATAGGAAGTACTGTAGGTGGAACTGCGGGTGAAATTCTTTCTGCTGCTGGGAGTATAACTTCTTCAACTTTGCAAATGATTGATGGTATTACATTACTTGCCAATAGTTCAGCTACGGCAATGGAGGGAACCGCTAAAGCAGCATCTTCAGCTATTAAAACAGTAGAAAAGGCATCTGTCATTCTTGCTATTATTAGTGCTGCTTTGCAAATTGCCACCAAAATAGCAAGCCTATTTGATGATAGTGAAGCCCAGCAAAGAAGATTTGAAGAATACCAACGCAGACAGGAAGGGTATTGGCAGTCTATCAACTACCAAACCGAACGTTATCTGGAATTGCTCAAAGAAGCCGCAGGAAATGATTATTTTGCAACAGCTACCCAATCATTAACAACTCTTGAAAAAGCTAGAGAAAAGGCATACAAAGACATAGTTAAATCTATGCCTGTTGGTGATGTTGATGCCGTAACATTTGGGCTTGCTCAACTTTTTAAAAGTGGTAAGTTTGCTGGCAAAATGACTGAATATGCCTTCGGAGGTCCGCAAGCTAAAGAAATATTTGATTTCATACAAGCTAATGGAGGATATGATTTAGAAAATAAACTTATATCTGAAGAAGCGATTTGGGCGATGAAAAGCAATGCTGACATCTGGTCTAAGTTACCGGAGTGGATGCAACAAGCTATTGACAAATTTGTAGAGTTTAACGATAAGGCTAAGGAACTAGAAGAGACTTTAAATGAGGATTTATTCCAAACCACTTCAAAAGGTATCGAAGAAGCAATACTGGAAGGACTAAAAGGAGGAAAAAGAGGAATCGCAGATTTTGGAGAAGATTTTGAAGAGATAATGCGCAACGCCTTATTGCAGTCGTTTGTAATAGATCAACTAAGAGGTAAAGCACAAGAATTTTATAAAAAATATACCCTTTTGGCTGATAGTGATAAAAATGGGAAACTTGATTTAACAGTAGAAGAGATAAGCGATCTTAGAAAAGATTGGAATGATATTATTAGATCTGCTACAGAGGAAGCAAAGAATATTGATGCCATTGTTGGCGCTTCTTCCTCTTTATCCCAAGAAGCTTCAAAGAAAGGCTTTGCCACTGCATCACAGGATTCAATCGACGAACTTAACGGGCGTTTCACCGCTTTGCAAATTGCCGGAGAAGAAATCAAGAGTCAGAACCAGCTACAAACGATGTCTATTCTTGAATTGAGAGCGGATATGCTGCCTATTATTGCCAATACCACAGGGATAAAGGATATTGCTAGTGAGACACGGGATTTGTTACGGCTATCTTATGAAGCTATAGTAGACATTAGAGATAACACTAATGTGATAGTAAAACCTATTCAACAAATGGCTTCAGATATTGCAGAAGTTAAACGGAATACATCAAAATTATAATATATGGCCGACTTATTAATTAATAATAAAGACACTTTCGCAACGTGGGGCGTGAGAATGGGAGACGGGTTCATTGAAGCTATCTACGCTCCGCTTCCAATGAAAGAAGTTATAGAGAATAAATCCCGTTTACAGGACGGAAAGAAAATAATTATAGCCAATCGGAAGATTGACGAACGGGATCTAACGCTTACTTTTACCTTACAAGGAAGTTCTCCATCTGACTACATCACCAAGTATAAGGCATTTCTGAATGAGATTACAAAAGGGGAATTTACTGTCAAGGTTCCCGCCTTAGGAGAGGAGGTTTATCATCTATATTACACCCGTTCACAGCCTTTCGGTTTCAATACGGCAAGGACGTTTTCAAAGATTTCGGTAAAGCTTAACGAGCCAAATCCGGGTAATAGAGAGTAAAATTACCACAATAGGCAAATTGTGGTTCATAGGATTGCCGGATTTTATGTTTTGACGTTTCTATCTGCGAACTTTGTGATATGGCAGAATTAGTAGACATCAAAGACATATCCGGCAACATTCGCTTTTCGACTACTATCAATGAGGGTTCGAAAAGACACTTCCTTTTGATGCAGGAAGATTATATCACTTTGCTATTTAGCCTTTCCAATCCGGTGTATTTCAAACTAGGCGACTACGTAGACAATGAGTTGGGAATATTTGAGCTTGTAGACCTTTATAAGCCTACCTACAATACAACGACAGGTGCATACGACTACGAACTCCGCCTTGATGCTTATTACTGGAAATGGAAGAACAAGAAGTTTTTCTATACACCGGAAACCACCGGACGCGAAGCCGCATGGAATCTTACCGCTACCCTTGACACGCATTTGAAAGTCTTTCTTGATAACCTGAAAGCACTCGGTTACAAGTTCAGAGAGGAAGAGTTTACATACGAGATTGACAGCACAGTGGAAAACACTTCCAAGCTCGTTTCCTACGATAACGTGAATCTGATCGACGCTCTCACACAGATGGCGGAGACATGGGAGTGTGAATGGTGGATAACAGAGCACGTTATTCATTTCGGACGTTGTGAATATAGTTCCCCTGTTGATTTCAAAGCCGGTGACTTGACAGACACAGAAAATGTGAATGTCAACAGCATGACACGCAGCGACAGCCAGACCACGTATGCGACCCGTATCTACGCTTTCGGTTCTACCCGTAACATTCCTTCCAGCTACCGGAAAGATTTGATATTCGACGTAAAAGAGGTTAATGGACGTAATATATCCGACACGTCAAGGCCGCTCAAAATAAACTACTTTCCGTCACGAGTTACATATAAGGAAAACTATACCGCTAGTAGCAACGAAGGCAGCGGTCCTTTTACTCCCTCTTATACAGAATGGACGCTTGATAAGACTTTAGCTTCATCAGCCAAGGGTGGTTCTTATAAAGTTGTTTCGGGAGGAATTTCAATCAATATATCAACAGCCGTTCCGCAAATAGGGAACCGTGCTTTTCTACCGGCAGGAGATTATATATTGAAGGCGTCATATATCTATAATGTTTCCGGGGAATCAAAAGAGGTGATTATTGGTAATCAGACCGTTTCATTAGCCCAAAATCAACAATATGAGATTGTGTCTAAAATACAGGTTCCCGACACGTTGGTTATCGACAAAAACAGTTCTGATTTAAAAGTAAGGGTATACGTTCACGTACCAGCTCCAGCTTCTTCCGAGCTGTTATCGACTTTTCAGGCGTATGTAACATACGATATTAACGTGTATGGCGGTTCTTCTGCAACGACTTCCGTAACATTCCTTTCCGGTGCAAATGCCGGACAGACTTTTGCTGCTGTTTACAATCCCGACCTTTTAACCGGTGACGCAGCAAACATTATCCAGTTACCGGAAGGTGTAACCGCCTCTTTAGGTAATCGGTACACCATTAACAACATCATAAGCGGTAAAGTCCCCGATAACTACTTCAGTAAGGATGACAAGGAAATGACCCTTAACGGAGTTGTTCAGAAACGCCTTATGCTCCCGGAGGGCATTTCTTATGTAGATGCTTATAAATACAACCCGACTGGTGAACGTATCAACATCGGAGATGAACGCTATAATGATCCGGATAACGTGGAAATGCCAGAAGAGGAAGCAATCGAAGAGATCGTTATATTTGAGGATGAATATCCCCAATACAAGGGCACAATATCCAGTGTCAGCCACGATGACAAGGTAGACGATAACGATAAGGAATATCGGATCTATAATTTCAAAGATACGGGACTGAAGAACTTTACAGAAGATTTTAGGCTGGATGGTGAGGAACTTCACATGATATTCCAAACTGGCAAGCTTGCCGGGATGGACTTTGCTATCAATATTGTAGAAAGCGATAACACCGGAACAACCTTCGAAATTGTCCGCAATGAGGATTACGGTCGCTTTCTTCCGGATGATGTTCTTTATCCGCAAACCGCACACATGGAGGACGGTGAAGAAGTCCCCGCAGACACATATATCCTTTACGGCTTTGATACCGCATACATCTCCGAACAGATGTTGCCGGACGCAGAGCAGAATCTACTCAAAAAGGCAAAGGAATACGTAAAGAAATCCATGATTGACCCGTCCACCTACGATTGTGAGATGGATGCTGATTTCATCTACAATAAGGGTAATATCCGTACATACGAAGTCGGGGCTAAGATCAATCTGATAAATAAGGCATTTTTCCCGGAAGGCAGACAATCAAGAATAATCGGTTTCGAGTGGCCTCTGGATTTTCCTTACGATCACCCGATTTATACAGTTGGTGAGACGGCTTCATATTCCCGTATCGGTGAGATAGAGAGTAAGCTTTACTCCCTTACTTACAAGGGACAAACCTATTCCGGCTCTGCTGTCGGAGGTGGTGGAACGAGTGTGTATGTTATTGGGGTTAATGACAAGACAATCCCGTCTGACAGAAACGTATTCTCCGCAAAGAGATCACTTGCCACCTTCTTGAACAAGGCGCAGGAGGAGACAATGGAGTTTCTTATCAAGCTGTTAGGCGGTGTTATTACCGACAATATAGAATCCCAGAACTTTATTCCCGGTGCACTTGGTTCAGGATTCCTCATCAAACGCGATCCAAAGACCGGACGGTCATACATCGAGGTTGATGAGCTGTATGTAAGACTGAAAGCAATATTTGAGTCTTTAACAATCAAGGAGCTTCAATCGGTAGGTGGTGAGGTTCTTCTGACATTGGCTAGTATCGAATGCACGAAAGTGGAAAAGATTTCAGAAGCGCTTCTTTATGATGCAAACGGCTTTCGCCTTTATGATGTTGATGGGAAAGCATTATTATCATCCATAGCAACTGGAGGTGTCTACCGCTGTTATTTTACGACTGATGACGGTGAGAAAGCCATTATCAACCAATTCGCAGCCGGAGACATGGCGCAATGCAGGCAGTTCAACATTAAAGAAGGGGTTTATGAAAATGTATCCAACCGTTATTACTGGCGTTATGTTCTGGCTGTAGGCGAAAATTATATTGATTTATCTGTAGATGATTGTGCTGAAGGCAGTGATATTCCGCAAGCGGGTGATAAGATAATCCAACTGGGAAACCGTACAGACCCGGCACGTCAGAATGCGATACTTCTGTCCGCCTACGGACTTACTGCTCCTACCATACAGATGTTGCAGAGAATAGATTCTTACTCTTTGGATGGAAAGGCGGTGAAAGAAGAAGGATTCGACCAGGAGACACAACAGTTCTATTCGAATACATACGGACGCAGTTATACAGGCACACGGGATAAAGACGCATTCATTCAGTTTGACCCTGTAACCGGTTTGAAAATACACGGTGCCGAAATTGACGTTTCAACCGATAATTTCATGATAAAAGATCGGGATGGTAATCAGATTGCCGTCTTTGAAATAGGAGAAAACGGAAAGCCACGCCTTAAAGCTGATAATATAAATGCCGATGAGCTATTATCAAACGGTGAAAAATGGGCGCTCAAGAAAGACGGAAGCGGATTCCTTGCATCAAAGAATCTTGTCTGGGATGAACTTGGGAATCTTAACCTGATGGCGTCTTTGTCTCTACCTTATAAGATGTTTCAAATAAATGCGGATTCAACTCCGACACCTATGGATTTATCGGAGGGGAGATACTTTGTAGTACGTTACGGAAATATATATGGCGATCAAATCATAGAGCTTCCCGCTCCCAGTCCGGAATATAATGGTTCAGAAGTTAGAATTTATTCCGGGTTTATGACAACAAGGTCTTCCAGAAGCTTCTTTGATCTGACAATAGAAGAAAACGGTATATTCTTCTACCCCGGATATATTCCAGTAGCAGGCTCCCCAATACAAATATCAAAAGTACGTGTTTCGGATAAAGAAATTATTTTGAGATGTATTTCATTTGGAGATTTCAGTTTCTGGTACATACAAAACTACAAAGATTTTGCAAATGAGGATTTTAATCCATCAGAATAAAAATATAAACTATGGCAGAAGAAAAATACATATTTACAGTAACGGGCGATCATGCTAATAAAATATTGATTTGCCCTGTCCCCGTGGGCGGGATATTTATAACTAAGTTGACTGACAACCCTGCCGTCCGTTATCCGGGCACAACTTGGGAGAAGTTGGAGGGTCGTTTCCTTTATGGTACCTCCGGGCAGGAGGAAAGTGGTGCAACCGGTGGCAGCTCTTCGGTTGTGCTAAGCGTTGAGAATATGCCTGCCCACACTCATGCACTTACTGCGAAAACAGATGAATCCGGTTCCCATACCCATACATCAGGTAATCACCGTCATAAGGTAGACAGCCATAGCCACACACAGCCGTCACACTCGCATAGTGTTAAGATGTCGGATAGAAACGACAGTGGCAATCCAAACTACCTGTTTGCGCCTAATGGAGGTAACTACGGTATGGAATCGGCGGCATCCGGAAACGGGTGGGGACAATCAGGTGCAGCAGGAGGTGAAAGCACGGGTAGTGCTTCCCCTTATACCAGCTATACAAATCCGACCACGTCTGAAAACGGAACCCACTCTCACGGACTAAGCGGAAATCTTGCCACAGCCGGAGAAGGACAGGAATTCAGCATCCTTCCGCCATATATCAAGGTCCATATATGGGAAAGAAAATCGTAATATTAAAATAAAAAAATATGGAAAAGTATATTTATTTAGACAGGGAAAACGCAAAGAAAGGTATAGCTCTTGTTTTTGCAGTCAAAGATCATCCGGTAAAGGATTATCCGGCATATTTTGGGGGTGAGGCAATAGAGTTTGTCGGAGAAGATCTTCCGCATTATATCACCTACGTACAGGACGGAGACAAGGAGTATGTGCGTGAAGCCACACGAATGGAACTGTATGAAAGGGGAATAATATCCCTTCCCGCAAATGAAACTGTTTCGAATGGTGCTATCGTAAAGAAAACACGTGAGCAACTGGTAGCCGACGGTGTAATAACCTTGGAATCGGAGCTGTCTAAAGCCCGGTTCGATCGAAAACGCCAATTAGAGGCGGTAGATTTGTACGATAAAGCAGTATTGCGCGGTGATGTTCAAGAAACTGAAATGCAAAAAAGTATCCGGGATACCTATCGTAATAACTGGCTTACTATCACTGAACGATATACGGATATTAGTATTCCCATTGAAAGCATGTATCCACTGATGCCTGATTTCATCGCTTACTTCTATTCTTAAATTTATAAACTCAAAACAGATAAAACTATGATTCTACTAGTATTAATGTCGTTCATTCTCATTGCCGGTTACGTCTTTGCAATGATAAAGAAGATGAAAGAAATCCCTTACTCTATCAGTGACACCTACTATGCCCTGACGCATAAGTTTTGGTTCGGTTTGTGCATGATCGGCTCCGGTGCATTGCTTCTTCCGGCAGCATTTGAAGCAAGTACGGAAAACAGCCAGTTTCTTGTATTCCTTTCGGTTGTCGGGATGATTGTATTGGGTGTATCTCCCAATTTCAAAGGAAGCCAGAAAACCGCCCATTGTATCGGTGCTGCTATGTCTTTAATCTTCTCCCAGATATGGGTAGGTTGCAATTCTTGGTATTGGTTATTGTTATGGGCTGGATTCATTGCGTACATGGCTATCTCCATGAGTGAGCACTGGACCGGTAACTTCATCTCCGACTTCATAAAGAGAAAGCCGATGTTCTGGATTGAGGTAATTTCATTGTTGACCGTTTATCTAACCTGTTTAGTATGAAAAAGAATACAAAAGAAGATATACAAGTATGGACCGCAGTGGGAATGTTGTTTGCTGGAGTCGGATTATCCGTTGCAGGTTTTGTTGTAGAGCCGTTAGGTCAGATTCATGACAGTGTATTGTGGTTTTTTGCTCAATGTCTGATATATGCTGGCAGTATATTTGGGATTGGGATTTATGTTAATGGGAAGTTTAATAGTTTGGTTGATAGGCTTAACAACAATAAAGAAGTAAAGGGTGATGAATCACATAAATAAAATCAGCGCATTAGCCAGCAAGCTTCTATCCAAGATCGGAATAGACGGAATGGCTCACATTATAGTATGCCAGAACTTGGTTATGTGGCTATCGAAATATATGCCACTATGGGAAGCAATCATTATAACCGTCGTAATCTTCGTTCTGAAGGAAGTATACGACAAGTACTGCAAGAAAACAGAGTTTTCAATTAAAGACATCATCTGCGATTGTGTAGGTCTGGCATTGGGAGTATTAACATTGATATTATAGGAGGAAATAAGCATGAGTTTATCAAGAGGTTTGAGAAATAATAATCCGGGCAATATCCGGATCACAAAAGATAAATGGCAGGGATTGAGAGAAAAGCAGGAGGACAAATCGTTCTTCCAGTTTACAGAAATGAAATGGGGCTACCGTGCCCTTATCCGAACCTTGCAAAACTACCGTAAAAGACACGGCTGTCAGACGGTGGCAGATTTTATCCACCGGTGGGCACCGGAGAACGAAAACAATACAGCCGGATATATCAGCCGTGTATGTAGCGAAATGCAAGTCCCGAACACATACGTTCCGGACATCAACGATAAGGCGACTATGTGCGCTTTTGCTGCCGCCATCTCACGTGTTGAGAATGGAATTCCGGCTGTTATGGCTGACATAGAAGCCGGATGGGATTTATTATAAACTTTAATCAATAGGAGGAACAATCATGGCAACAATAAATTTGGAGTTCAAAAAGAACAGTAGCGTATGGTATGCGGAATTTCAGGTAAATTCTGATTTCAATATTCATTTGGAACGCAACAACTACGGTCGGGTGAATATTCTTCAACGGACGACAAGTGAGGGGAATTTTGAACCCGTAGTTTTGCCCGGAAGTCTTGCGTACAATGCAGGGGTAACCATAGACTGTGATTTTTCCGCATTGGTCTACCCCAAGACAATCCGCATCGAAAGTTATAGCGAAGTATTAAGTGGAACAGTAACCGAATCCGGCAATGAAGCTTAACAGGTTGTCTTTAAATGTAGTGGGGCTTAACCGGATCGGCTTAAACCAAATCGGTTCGCCCTCCCGTGGTTCGTCTTCCGGTACCGACCGTCCCTACATCGACCCGGAAGTCTTAGCCTCCTTGAAAGCCGTCTGCATCTGTTATGGTAAAAGCAACGACGACCCGGACAGGGCTGTTGTCAAGAACTTGGTGGACCCTGACAATCCGTTTGTAATCAGCAATGCAGCCTTCAAATTGAATAGTGGGTTTGGTGAGTATAAAGAGGATTTTACTACTTGGTCTAAAGTTGCTGGAACTTCTATTATTACTGATAGTAAGTATGTTCTTACTGATGAGAAGGCTATAACAAATGCTGGTTATTTCTTATGGAATAGATTAGCTAAAGATAGCTTTAAAGTAAAGATAAGTAACATACCTAATGGTGGGTGGATGTCTTATAGATATAGGATAACAAAAGAAGATACTCAATTTTCATCCTTGTTTATAAGAGAAGATGGTATTTATACTCTGCCTGCAACAGTTGCAGGTAGTGATGTAGATTTCTTTATAAGTACTGCCTCTGCTCCTGCCAAAGATTGGGTTGGACTAACTATCACTCAAATCCCCTCTTTCGAAGGTGCATTCTTCACCGATGGAGTTGAAGACCTGATTACTTCCACCAAAACCGTACAGGAGATGGGTATTACTGATGAGGTTACTGTTGTTAGTATGATTCATCAGATAGATAAACCTAGTAACTTTATTACTACAAATAATATTAGAACTTCTGGAAGTGTTGTAGGTAGAAATGCAATTAGTCTAACAGATAAGACTGGAATATACGGATGGTATAAAGACAATATTCAAGGTTCTACTATTAATGTAATAAATAATATATTAGGAGATAAAGCAGATTATACTGCCTCTGCCTCTAGTAATACTAATTTGTCCTCAAAATTTAGTGTAGTTGGATATATTAGTAATGACAGCATAGTTGAAACTAGTCAAGTAGCTTGGTACTGGACAATCATCGCCAACAAGGTACTGACTACCGACCAAATCAACCAGGTAATCGCCTACTTCAACTTGGATAGAACACTTAAACCTGATATACTGTGTGATGTCAAGAAACAGGGAATCACCAACGATAACCACGCAGAGTTTGGCGACAAGCTGATTGACTTTTCCGGTAACGGTAGGGATATTCAGTTGAACAATATTGCTTGGAAGGGGGATTCAGGTATTGGGAAGTATGAGGTTGATTTTCTCGATTCTAGTATATGGAACAGTAGTAATTCAACTATAACGAGTAGTAAGATAGATTGTAAAAATGCTATAAGTCATATTATGCTACTGTATTATAGCGTAGGGAGTAAAGAATATCCAGACATTCCTTCGTTTAAGGTTATTAAAACAGGAGCTGATATTGATTATAGCTATATTGATGAAACTGGGTCGCCTAAATCAGTTAAAATTGTAGATGGGGTGAATATATTACCAGCTTCACATAACACTTTGTATAGTGGATCTGGTCGATTTTGTGGTTTTGGTAATCCGGGTATGGGTAATAGTGTTACCATCACCCAAATTCCTTCCCACGCAGGTGGTCTATGCCTTGACGGTATCAATGACTTCGGTAAGGTGACAGGGATGCCTGTTTACAAGGATTATACGGTAGTAACCGATAGAGAAATATTTGCTAATATTGGAGCTATATCGTCAAAGAATAATCCGGGGGCATTTGTGGAAACTGCCGGAAATAGCGTTTATAGTTTTGGTCAAGCTACTTCTGGTCTAAATTTTATTTCTACTAGAAGTATATCTTATTTATCTAAATACTCTTATTGCGGGCAATCTATAACAGCAGGTGCAGCAGAAGATGGAACTGATATGTGGTTAGGCACGATTCGAGATAATGATTCTCGTTTCTTCAACGGAGCTATCTACTCTCTCATGTCCTTCCCTTATAGTATGTCCGAGTTCTTGATAGAGCGCCAGTTGAAGAAGCATAAGCTGGGTACGCTGTATCCGGATATGGTGGAGTTCAGACCGATAGTGAAGAGTAATCTACCTTATTCTTCCATTTCCTATTCTGTTAATCCCGGAGAATATATCTCTGTAGATAGCATGGTTACCATCACTGTAACGTTGCCAAATACCTCTGATAAGCTAATGGAGGTATCGTGCAATGCTATCAGTGATATATCCATATCCGGTGACAATGGCGTTTACGAGATTACGGGAAAGATAGTCAAATCCCCTCAAAAGATAAACCTTGTTATCTCCAGCTACTTGACAATGCTGAATAACGAGACTTTAATTTCAAATGAAACATTAATTAAAAACGAATGATATGGAAAATTTAGAAAAGATACAGGAAATCGGAACTACCGAAAAGGCTTGGATTGAATATGCACAAGCTATCGACCGAAACAACGAAAATATAAGAATAGCGTTAGATGGTATTATTCGCAAAGAAGTGCTTCAATCTACTATGAAAAGAATAGCTATTTATGTCCCTTTTCCCAACATGAAATTACCTATTTTTTTGAAAGTTCAATGTGCTTCTCCTACAGTTCCTGTTTTTAATATATATTACAAGGATAGCCAATCCGGAACACTTAAGGTTTACCTCAAAAATCAATCATTTGATACTGAAATAGAAATTAATATTCAGCCCGGATATCCTTATTTATATATCTATTCTACGAGTATTGATGATGAGGTAATCGAACCTGTAGATTATTCATTTACTTACACGACTCCTGATTCTATGGAATATATACTAAATAACATAGATTTGAAAGGTTCTAAAATTGTAGCATTTGGAGATAGTATTACAGAGCTTAAAGATGATAAAGGTCGTAGTTATAGTGATTATATCGAGAAATTTTATGGTGCAAAAGTGTTTAATGTAGGTATTGGGGGCACACAGATTCGCCAGAGGACCCACCCTGTAGAAACTCCTACTAGCGAATTGCAGGGATATGCCGCACTGGATGTTATAAACATGGTGAAAGCCGCTTGCTCCCAGGATTTCACTATGCAAGAAAATGCTGCGACCTATTTGAAGGAGCTTAAAAATAGTGATAAAACAGCTATAATTGAGTTGTTGAAGTCCGTAGATTGGGATTCTGTTGATGCAGTTACAGTTTTTGCAGGAACAAATGACTGGCCTTCATATTCTGCGACGTTAGGTGAAAGTGGAAGTACGGATATTGGTAAGACTTTAGGAGCTGTCAATGAAATTATAAGATTGTTATCATCGACATACCCTCATGTGAAAATCTATTGGTTCACCCCTATTGTTCGATATTCGTCTTACTCTATTTCCGAATGGGATGATAGGTATTGGAGTGATAGGATGGGTAGCACTGAACAACCATATCTTCCACAATCAGGAAGCAATGAGCCTAACACCTCTGCCTCATTGAAAAATGGGACACTTAAAGATTTTAGTGAAGCTATTGAAAATGAAGTAAGACTTAACCATATCCCATGCTGTGATATGTATAATACGTTGGGGTGGAATAAGTATAATTTCAGCCAATACTTTAATGATCGTGATGGTACACACCCTAAAAAAGGATTCAAGGAAATAGCTAAAAAAATTGCTTCCTTCCTAATCGCAAATAAAACGTTTTAATAGCAATTATGAAATACATTACATTCCCCACAGCGAATTTGAACGAAATTATTAACAAAATAACATTTATAAAATAACTTATGTCAACGTTACAGTACATCGTTTTTCCATATTCCGATTTGGAGGAAGTTCCACAAGAGGAGCTGGATAAAAGAAATTTAGTGCCTCGTATAAGCTTGAATGGTAAAAAGGCTTTGATGAAAGCCGAACATTATGCTGAAATATTTGCAAGTAAAATGATTATGACTCTTTCAGAGGATGGAGAGACACCGATTGTGTCTTATCCTTATCCTGTCTACGAAGGCGAAGAATTGAATACTTTGCTGGCAAGTTCGGAGTGGTCTTCAAGTGATAGTATTCTATGAAAACCCTTCCTTGGATGCTAGTCTGCCTGTTGATTGGCGTGATCGTGTGGATGCAGTGTAATCCGCACGATCCGTCAATGGTGTACATTAAGGGAGATACTGTACGTATCCGAGACACAATAAGAGACACAATACCCAAACCGGTAAAGGAAGCTCTAAAACGTACCGATACGGTATATTTACCGATCCTGATAGATACTACCACCGATAGAACCGTAGAAGGCGATTCGATTCCGGTACTAATACCGATTACAAGTAAGGAGTATAAGACCGATGATTACCGGGCGGTAGTCAGTGGGTATAATCCCAACCTTGATTCTATGGAAATATACAGGGATAATAAAATTATTACTTTCCCGCCTTTACAGAAGAAGAAACGCTGGGGATTAGGTTTACAAGCAGGATATAGTTATCCGGGTGGTTGGTACGTAGGAGCTGGGGTTAGTTATAACTTATTTATATGGTAATACCGGCACTATCTTCACAGACCGTTTCCGGTATGAAAAGTTTAAGTTTCACTTATATAACAATTTCCTACGGAAAAAGGTTTTAAAGGAAAGGAGGATAAAATGATACATTAATTAATACTAAGCACTAAGTTTATCCGGTAAAGTAGAAGGCCGGTAATCGTTAATGATTATTGCAAGGGTTATATCTTTGTGTTTGTCCCTGGCTATGTAGTCGGGGATTTTTATATATATTTATAAAGAATATAAGTATAAATAGAGTAAGAAAAAGAACTTTTTTTATCTTTTTTCTGTTATAAATTGGAATATTGGTATTATATTTGCAACCAAAATTCGGTTTTATATGAAATTTAAGTTTAAAATAACGGATGATACCACTATTGAGGATGCGGAAAAAGAACTAGAAAATCTTTATAGTGCACCTGTGGTGGATCTGCCTTTTAATCATGTGGTTAAGATTGCGGAATTTCTTGGAGCAAAATTACAAGATAGCCCACGTGGTTCTATGGAAAGATTTTATCACCCTTTAGCTCCAACACCTGGTAAATATTTTGGAGTACACGTTGTTCATAAAGGTGGCAATGAAGTCCTAATAAAGAGGACTAATTTTAAACAGTATCTTTATCCGGTGTTAATTGAAATAATAAGGATAAAGAAAAAGCAATAACTCACTAACCCAATACAATTATGTCACGAAAAGATTTACAGTACTACAAATCATTGGAGTACAATGTTATTATTAAAAAAGAAGAACTTGATGGCGAAAAGTGGTATGTTGCATACTGCAATGAGCTTGGTTTAAATGCATGTCATGGGATAGGAGAAGATAAAGTATCTGCTTTAAATAGTTTTATTGAAGAAAAAGATGCTTTTATAGAAATGTTGTATGAAAAAGGAGAGCCTATCCCTGAAGTTGTAAATGAGGAGCAAAATTCAAGTGGTACATTTTCAGTTAGAACATCCTCATGGGTTCATTCTTCGTTGATACAACAAGCTAAAATGAATGGTGTTTCCCTCAATTCTTATGTTAATCAATTATTAGCATACGGAATTGGGCAACATGATGTTTCATTGAAATGTGAAAGAAAAATAGATGAGATTGATGAAAAGATTACTGCCCAAAATGATATGATTTTAAGGAACCTTAATTCAATTAATTACAAAACAAATACCTTGTTTTGTAATGCTACTCAATCTCGTTTTTATGAACATACCGAATTTAAATCAGTTATATAAATATGAAAAATAAAATTACCCCAGAAGAATATTCTTCAATATTAACTTCCATAAAATTAGATAATATATTTCTATCGGATGGGAATGTTAAGGTGTTTGAGTGTGTATCAGAAGGAGGTTCTATCAATTTAAATTTTAAAGATAAATACTCGTTTTCTGAATCTGAAAGTAATGCTTGTTTTATAGCTTCCTTTAAGTTTGATGGTATAATTGGCGAGCAAGAAAATGCGGAGAAACTATTTACTATATCTGGAGAGTTTAAAGTCAGATATAGTAAATTAAAAGAGGTCACAATAACAAAAGATTTCTTTGATGTTTTTAAAGAGATAAGTTTATCAGTATTTATCTGGCCTTATTTTAGAGAGTATATTCAAAATATGATTGTCCGCACAGGACTCCCTTCTTTTACTCTCCCCGCCAAAATATATGGCGTACATGATCCTCAATAAAAGGAATCTCTTGTACTTTGAGGATTATATGTTTGGTGAATAGCTCCTTCCATTTATAACTGCCTCTTTAAAATGGAATCCTCCCGGTGTATTAGATATGCCGGGATTTTTTATACCTTTGCCGAAAACTAACATTATGGCAGAAGAAAAGAAATACGACTACGACTCAATAAACGAGTTGCTAACTTGGGCTAAAGGAACGCTCAACAATAAGAGATACCCGACCGGGGAATTCCAGCTAGATAAATGTGCAAAGATTCTCGATTGCGGAAAATACCTTGATTCGATGATAGCGGTGATTTCGAGGAACTGGGAGAATCCTACGTTTTACCCGACTATTGACCAGTTGAGAACATTTAGAGAAAAGATAGAGAAAGGAAAATAATATGACTTACTTATGTGTTGACAAAGATGGGACTGAACGTATTATTGAATGTGAAGTCTATTGTGAAAGAGGAGGAGATGAAGAACCCTACAGAGATGAAGGATGTTGGGACTATGATCCGCATAATGATGTATGCATCGAACTCCCCAAAGGTACAATAAAGAAAATCCTTGGACGAGAACTAACATGGGAGGATGAACCTGTTGAATTGAGATAGAAAAGGCAGCCGGATAAGCTGCCTTTTTTGATATTAAATGATATTTAGTTGTTCATCTACTTTATATTCCGCACATTCAAAAGCCGCACACATTAAAACAAAACGATCTTTAATGCTTAAACTGGTATATCTATTGACAGCATTGCTGTTTTTTGAATGTAGTCCTGCAGCATATTTATCAATTTGAACTTTATTCATCATATCTACATGGGTTTTTCGGGCAAGTTTACTGCTTGCTATTTTATATAATGGTCTATATTCATTCTTTCCGGTAGATTCATTAAAAATAGGGGCTAAACGTTCTATACCGCAATGTTCTAATAATATTTTTATTTTGTCATTATATCCACGTTCTCCAGATACGTAACGAAGGATCGGGAAATTAAAATTGTATTTTTGTATAATTTCTAAAGCAAAACGCATTAATGGAGTTTTTATTTCTATTCTAGTATCATTCTCTTTTATTGTTTTTCTTGGAAGATAATGTATATATGGTATATTCTCTTCAATGCTAATATTTTCGAATGATAATTCTTGAAAGTCTCCAACTCTGCACCCTAAGCTACATTGTAGGATAAAAGCATCTTTTGTCTCCTGTAAAGAAGAAGGGACATTGGTGTTTTGTATTTTTATAAATTCGTTTTTTGTCAAAAATATAGGTTCATCATATTGCTCTTTCATCATTATCGTTTTGCGTTGCTTTCCTAATTTTCGAAATGGTGAAACGGCTATTTCGTCATTGCTTTCTAGTTCATTGAAGAACGCTTGAAGTTTTTTTAGTTTAGTTGCGACTGTATTTTGACCTCTTGGTGATGTTGGGATGTTGCGATTATCCATATTTACATATAAACCTCTATATTTTTCTACCAATATGTATTCATTAAATAGAAAATCACGGAATAAAATAAGTTTCTCATTATTAAAATCAGTCGGAATGATATTACTTATTTTATTGATAATAAGGAAACGATTAATTTCTCGTAGTAAAACATCATAATGCTTTTTTCTGCCTTCTCCAAATATCCCGTCTTTGTATGATTGTTCTATGTATAGGGAAAATCTGTTGTAAAGGCTTGAATTTGCTTCTTTAACATCATATTTATCCGGATTGAGATATTCATCTATATGTTTATTTAACTGTTCGCTAGTTTCTATTTTGTATTCTGTATATAAGCGCAAAATTAAATTTTTGCGTTCAGTTATGTCTCTATATAATTCTTCTCTAGTTTTGCAATGAATTGGTATAATGGCTTTGGCTTTATATTGTTCCTTCTTTTCGTCCCAGATAGAAGGTTGCACTAAAAATTCAGAAGTATGAAACATCTGGATTTTTCTTCCGTCGGATAAACGAAATCGTATATTAACAAAGTTATCCTTTTTGTCTGAACGAATAAATGCTTTTACTGTTGCCATATAGTTATCATTTTACGGTTGTGCAAATATACTATTTTTGCACAACGAAATCTCAAGATTGCAAAACTATATTCTATTTTATCCAATACTAATATTTTGTTGATTATTGATAATCAAATGTATACCATTTTGCAAAATCAGTACTTATTGAATCTCTTAGACCGCACCGGGGTCACAGAAAAATCCCTTGATAATCAGTTGATTATTGAGGGATTTCTGTTTTCTTATACCTTGGATAACTAAAACTAAATGCAGGATTTAGCCCTTGTAATTGATTTTTGTTGGTCTATTGTTGTTCCCAAGAAACCAATGTTATATGTTGACTATCAAAGTGAAATCTTTCTTTTATCTCGTAAGAGGTTCTATTATTAGTCTTTCTTTGTATAAGAATTACAAACTAATCGTCTATTTGGGTCATCTGGAAAATCCGGATTAGTTATTTGATTATAAAATTCCCAGTCTCTTTCAAGTCTTTGGGCTACATCTATGTTGGCTGTATAGCAGATGTATTTTTTATTTGCTACATCCAGAATGCCATAGGTAAGAATATCCTTTTCCTTTCCCTCCTTATTTATATATGTACTCTTGACCAATAATATCTTATATTTTCCGTCTTCCCGAGTACAGTATTCTTTATTGTTCTCAAGAGTATATGTGCCGGAGACATCTGTAAAATCATTGGAGGCCATTTCTACGATAATCTGTTTGGGCTCTCCTGTTTCCGGAGTGTCTGTCGAGTCATTGTTGCATGCGGATAGCAAGATGGCGGATAAGAATAATAGTTTAAGTAATTTCATCTTTATATTTTATTTGTTTTTGATCCTTTTTTTAGTCTAGTATATTATTTATAGTGCAAATGTACAGTTTTTGTGTGATATAAAAGCGGTAATGAGTAAAATAAATGTGTTTCATATTCTTGATATTTAGATTCATAATCCTTAGATAGTCAGTCATGTATTTTGCTTTGCATTTTCTCAAACCTAGTTAGTTATTATTGTATGTAGTTGCATAATTTAGCCTAAATAGAATGAAAAAGTTGATTTAAATAAAAGGATTCTCGTGAGAAATGCTAACTTTGTAGATATGAAAAAGTAAGGAATGATATTCTGTAGTAGTATGTTCATAGCTTTCCAGATGTAGACATTTGACGATAAATTATATTAATCCCAATAAATATAAATAAGAATGGAAGAAGCTAGAAAAAAGAAATGGGCTAGTGTGGCGCTGATTATCGGAGCTATTGGTTTTATCATTATTATGATTTACTTTACAGTTATTTCAAGTCTCAACATGTAAAACAGATCATTATGGCGTTGAAAAATTAAAGCTTGGACATTTCGTTTGAATCTGTCCAAGCTTGTTTTTTATGGTTCCGGATGATTGACCGGCAATATGGTAACGCTTTCTCTTTAGCTTCTTGAAACCTGAAGTCCCTTATCAGAAAGAGTCATTTCTACAAAACGAGCACGAGGATTGGGGGCTTGTTCCGTCAGTATCCGTCGGATTTGTCCGGCTGCTTGCGGGTCTTTGGCTACCATATATAAATAGCCTCCGCCACCTGCACCGGGGAGTTTGTATCCCAGGGTGTAATCCTTGATTTTTTCGATAATGGCTGCTACTGCCGGTGGATTGGTTCCGCAGTCTAATGCCTGGTTCTGTATCCAGGTTTTGCCGACCAAACGACCGAAACTCTCGAAATTACTTCGTAAAATGGCTTCACTCATATCCATTGCATGAGCTTTCATTTCGGCCAGCAAGCTTAGATGCGGACCGGAATTGAGGAACATGGAACTGACGATCTCTGCCAAAATACTTTTAGCAGTACGAGTAATTCCCGTATAATATAACAGATGACAGTCGCGGTAATCAGGATGAACAAAGAGCTGATCGGGTAACCAGCGTACTAATGGATTCTGTTCGAAACCAGTTTCGGATTGAAGCAACTTAATACCGGAAAAGACACCGCCATATTGATCTTGCCAACCTCCTCCAGTGGTCAGGAGCTGTTCTAATACTAATGTGTAACTACATATATCATTTTTATCCCAAGCCAATCCGCAGAAATCATTGATTGCTCCGAGCACGGTAGATGCCAGTATGGAACTGGTTCCCAAGCCAGAGCCCGCAGGAATAGCAGCCAGCAGAGTAATTTCGATTCCTGAACCGAAATCTTCCAGCTGTTTAGCTAAAGAAGGATAAGATTCCGTAGAGAATGCCGGTGCAAAGCCCGCCAATGTAAGGGCGGCTTTCGGAATAGAGAATGGAGAACCTACCTTTTTATAATCTTGCAGTTCCTCGTAATTCCTTATCACTTCCATTGCACCCATGTCGATAGAGCGAAGAGTGATGTGATATTCCTTGCATGGTTTCACATATACTTGTAGCGGTGGTTGACCGTTTAGTTCGATAGCAAGATTTACAACACTTCCCCCTGAATAAAGAGAGTAGGGAGGTGTGTCCGTCCATCCTCCGGCCACATCGATACGCACAGGACTGCGTCCCCATACGATTTGATCGGAATAAACGTTGAGTATGGGATGGCTCTTTCGTTCGCTCATTACCCCCAATAAACCGTCGCGAAGCAGTTGAAAGGCTGCCTGTTCCTCTTTGGCACAATCCTTGTCTTCACGTAGTTTCATGATACGTGCACGAAGCATCCGGTTGTGTATCCGTAACATGGGGGCAGCATCTTCTTTCAAGACGTCAGGCATGTCCAGATTGAAACGTACAAATTCATTTGCGGCATCCAGCAAATCGAGTTGATAGAATACGCTCTTCTCATAATTGGCCGCCAATCCTTTCCAGTTCTCCTTACGGAAAGCATTGCGCTGTTCGTAAAGACGCTTGAGGTTGGCGCTTGCGGATATTTCGTCTGCAGAAACTTTTTCTGCTTTCAACCAAAGTTTTTTCCCTTCTTCCAGTTGTGGCTCCGAGGTCATCCAGCGTACTAATATGCCTAAATCTTCAACAGAAGCCACTTTGGGGAAGATGGATGCCGATTGTAAATCATCTGTACGCCCTTTTATATCCTCCCAGGTAATTCCTCTATCTTCCATCCAACGGGTAAAAGGAACATTAAGGTAAGTAGTCGTTATTTTGTCCAACGCTCCTTTGAATACATCATCCAATCCATACGGACGCGCAACAAACTCATTCTCACCGATAGGAATAATGTCGATGCAAACCCCATCCGGCAAATTTATGCTCCACTGGTTTTCAGGAACTCCTGTAATAATCTGGCGGGAACCTAATTTCCATTCTTTTCCCACTTGGCTATTCTCAATCCATAAATTGGCGTTGTCGGCAGAAAGAGAAACTTGTGTGATGGAATTCTGTATAAAGATAGCCGGATTTGGCTTTACTTTCCGGTGCATGATTCTTCTTTGGTCCCGTACCTTGTCCTGTATGGCTAAAGTAGAAGAAATCAGTTCGTGACTTGTGCCGTAATGGTAGAATTCTCCACCTGGCAACGGCAATATAGCTACGGATAACTGATTGATTTCTTCATCTTTCGTTTTAGGATGCTCTCCCAAAGCCAAACCATAGTCCGAGTATAAGTCATAATAAGTAATATCCTTCGTACCTTCTTTCAATGACCGTTTCATCAATACTTCTATGGCGCGGTCACTCAAAATCCAGATGCCGATATCCATCAGGAAAAGATGAGTTTTCGACAATCCTTCCAACTCTTCCAAAGAAGGTTTCTGCAACATGAAATCGAGCACCTCCGGTTTTTTCCGGTCGGAAACAAACACGCCATGATGAGTTGCCAATGAAGGATTCACCCACAGCCCGTAGCATACTACATCTGCGTTCGGAATATCCTGAAGCGGTTTTTCCGAACGGATATATACGTCTCCGCTAGCAATCAGCGTATTCAGACCGGCCGGAGCCTGATTCATAATCCTTTCATAGAGCGGGAGCTGCAATGATAACAGATTCTGTCCCAGCTTTTGTCCTCTTTCCCAACTGAAGATCGGGATAGGAGTTAATATTTTGCCGGAAGGGCCGTAGCTGGGTAGCCGACGGCTTTGTCCGCCTGCATGGAGCAATATTTTTTTTTCGTGTCCTATCCAGTTGCTGAAAGACTCTTGTGGAGCGAATGCCTGATGGCAAGCTTGCAATAACCATGTGGTTCCGCCGCCGGAGCCTAGTTTGCTCCCTATGGGGTCTGATGTACAAAACCAATCGGTATGGTTAACTTCTTCCAGTTCGTGGAAGCAATGGATCAAATTGGGTGGTAAAGATAATAACTTTTGCATAGTAGAATCTGCGTTGGCTTAGATAGAATCTAAGCGAATTAAACTCCCGTAAAAATACTATTTATATTCCTGCTTTTCAATATTTTTCTTCTGTTTTGAAGAATAAATTTTCTTTTCAGCTTTTAGATGTCATTTTCAGTCATCATGTCCCAGGTGTCATTAAGTGCCTGCATGGATGGAAATAATAAATCAGCCCCGGCATCCAGCAACACTTGCCCGTTCAAAGGACCCGTATTGACTGCTATGGTGAAAATACCCGCGTTGTGTCCGGCTTCCACTCCTAACGGAGCGTTTTCTACTACAACCGCTTCATCCGCTTTGATCCCTCCTTTTTTCAAAGCCATCAAATACGGCTCGGGATTGGGTTTGCCATATTTTACATCGAACGCTGTAACCATCAGTTCTTTGTGAAACATTCCCGGATAGTGGTGTTCCAGCCGTTCGAGCAGGGATAACTGACCGGAGCCGGTGACCACCATCGGAATCAGCCCGTCCTTCTTCACTTTTTGCAGTAACTCCCATGCACCGGGCATAGGCTTTGCTTCGGGATATGAATTGAACAAAACACTTTTCTCCTGATAGATACTTTCTATCTCCTCCTGTGTGGCTTCTCTACCCAATTCACGTTGAAAAACAATATTGATTGTAGAGGCTCCTGTCCGTCCTTCATGCATATATGCTTCTTCGCGACTAAGAGTGAGCCCATGAGATTTCATTACTTTATGCCAGGCTTCCGAATGATAAGGCATAGAGTCAAAGAGTACGCCGTCCATGTCAAACAGGACGGCTTTCAGTTTCTTTTTCATACTTTGTACGTTGCGGAATCTTTTTAAGATGATATTTTATTTTTTATGAGCATTTTCTTCAGATCAGACACGGGAATAACTACATCGTATTGTTTCCCGGAATCCTTGCCGATATATCTGTAGGTAATATTTTTATTGTTCTCCACGCAGGTTTTTATGAATATCTGGGTGGCAGGATCGGTCTGACTTGCCAGCGTTGACACAATACCCTCTTTCACTTCAGCTGCGTTTTCTTCAATCTGGCTGATAGGACACAACTCTTCGTCCACACTGCATATATAAACAACCGATTCACCTATGATTTCGATTTTTTCGACAACGACTTCTTCACTGGCCTGCATTGGAAATTGCAGATTCGCCATTTTCAGTTGCGCTTCAAGCTTTGTCTGTCCGCTTTGTGCCGGGTCGGCATTTGTATTGATAACCTCTTTCAATTCTTCGGCAGTAAGTTCGCAAACCGCTTGTTCGCCCGACTTATTCCCTACAAATATCATGTGTAATCCGGAATTACACTTAGCCATCAACTTCAGCATTTCCTTTACATCAGCAGCCGGATTCTGAAACATCATTTTGATAGATGATTTCATGCTTTCCGGATTATCTTTCAAAATCTTAATATTGGTAATTTCCTCGTTCATGTTGAGAGTGTACACTACGTTATCCCCGTCGTAGATGATACTGGTAATATTGCCGACTTCTCCCATGTCCAGCGGACACTGTTTGTTGGCTATCCCGATTACAGTTTTGAGTTTGGCTTCCTGACAGCCGGTCATGACTATCATTAGCAATGATACGCTACATAGTAGCATGAGTCCACTGGACTTCTTTAATAAATTTCCTGCCATTCTATTTGTTTTTTAAGTTTGATTCGCTTCATCTACAACTGTATACGAGGCAAAGATAACGATAAAAAATGAGAGATAAGTTAGAAAGGGAAGATAGTTGCAAATGATGCTCCCAAGCGATTAACTACATAATTATTTGCTGTTTAGAAGAATATGTGTATTTTTGTAACGTTATAAACTCGACGATAGCATGAAAAAGAGAGTATTATTGTTGCTACCATTGTTTTTAGGCGCCTGCTCTGATAGTGGGGAAAGTCCTGTTATCAAGATAGAAAAGCTTTATGCGAAGATCGAATCGGACGGTGAAAATACCAGTTCCGATGAAAAAGACTATGCGAATCAGAGGGATGAACTGCCGGCCTTGAAGGTGGGAGACGAAGTGAAAGCGTTTCTGCTTTTGGATGGAAATGGAGCAGAGCTGAAAACCTTTAAACTTCAGAATGACGATGAAGTGGATACTAAACTCTTTTATGAGAAAACAGAAGTATCTACAGAGGGAAATCTGACAGATGTGGAAAAAGGACAGCTTCGTTTTAAGGATGGGGTGTCAAAAGCCAAAATTATGGTGATTGCGACCATTAAACAGGTAGATAAGAACGGTGATGTGAAATTAGAGTTCTATCTTTCTTCCAAAGCCGAATGTGAAGGAGCACAGGAAGAAATCGGTTTGAAGACGAAAGTGGAAGATGAGAAGTAGAAGTGGTGAGCAGTAAACGGTACAACGGGTAATAAGCGGTACAATCGGAAACTGCAATCAATTGAATATAATAATGAACGGTGAACAAATCCATGTATATAGCATAGTTGTTCACCGTTCATTGTTTATAGTTTACCGTTTATAAAACGTTCTTGATTTATAGTTTTGCACGGATTGCTTTGGATTCCTCTTCATAACCCGGTTTGTCCAGCAAGGCAAACATATTCTTTTTGTATGCTTCCACACCCGGTTGGTTGAATGGGTTCACGCCCAGCAAATAACCGCTGATACCACAAGCCTTTTCGAAGAAATAGAGCAGACCACCAATGTTGTATTCGCTCAATTCCGGAAGTACGATGCGCATATTAGGTACGCCACCGTCTACGTGAGCCAGCTGCGTTCCCAGTTCGGCCATCTTGTTCACTTCGTCCACACGTTTGCCGGCTAAGAAGTTCAAGCCATCCAGATTTGCTTCGTCAGAAGGAACTTCCAGTTTGTGGTTAACCTTCTCTACTGAAATCACAGTTTCGAAGATAGAACGTTCGCCTTCCTGAATCCATTGACCCATAGAATGAAGGTCTGTAGAGAAATCTACCGATGCAGGGAAGATACCCTTATTATCTTTTCCTTCCGATTCTCCGTAAAGCTGTTTCCACCATTCGCTTACATAGTGCAGTTTCGGGCAGAAGTTAACGAGGATTTCGATCTTCTTGCCATTTCTGTACAACTCATTGCGGGTAGCAGCATAAATAGCAGCCGGGTTTTCAGCAAATGCAACGTCCGATCCGCATACTTTTTCCATATCGGCAGCACCGGCAACCAGTTTGTCAATATCGAATCCGGCTACTGCGATAGGCAGCAAACCAACCGGAGTCAGTACAGAGAAACGTCCGCCTACGTTGTCAGGGATGATAAATGTTTTATATCCTTCTTTGTCGGCTGTAACACGGGCAGCACCTTTTTTAGCGTCCGTCACTGCAACGATTACTTTCTTTGCAGTTTCCTTGCCGCGCTGATCTTCGCATTGCTTTTTCAGCAAACGGAAAGCAAGAGCTGTTTCAGTGGTAGTTCCTGATTTAGAAATATTGATGACGCCGAATTTCTTATCTTTCAGATATTCAGTCAGTTCGTACAGATAATCTTCGCTGATATTGTGTCCTGCATAGATCATGACAGGAGCCGTTTTCTTTTCCTGCAACCAAGTGAAGCTGTTAGACAAAGCTTCGATTACGGCACGGGCACCCAGATAGCTGCCACCGATACCGGCAACGATTACTACTTCACAGTTATCTCTTAACACTTTTGCTGTAGCGTTCAGGTCGGCCAAGTGTTCTTTAGTGATAGAAGAAGGCAAATGCAACCATCCTAAAAAGTCATTACCTTTGCCTGTACCTTTTTCAAGCATTTCCTGTGCGGCTTTTACTTCAGCTTCGTAAGCAAAAACCTTTTCTTTGGAGATAAATCCAAATGTCTTTTCAATGTTTAAACTAATCATATCGTTCTTGTTTAAAGATTATCTAAAAGAGTCAGTCAGCAATTTAATCTCGATCATTGGTGAGATACGTTCGTATAGGATGTTATACACAGCGTCCAGTATCGGCATATTGACATGATGATGCTTATTGATTTCTTTGATACATTTCGTACCATAGTAACCCTCTGCAATCATTTCCATTTCAATTTGCGCACTCTTCACGGAATACCCTTTGCCTATCATCGTTCCGAAAGTACGGTTACGACTAAAGTTGGAGTAGCCGGTCACCAATAAATCCCCCAGATAAACAGATTCATCCACGTTTCTGTTCAACGGATGCACCGTGTTCAGGAAACGATTCATTTCCTGAATGGCGTTAGAGATCAATACAGCCTGGAAGTTGTCGCCATATTTCAGTCCGCTACAGATACCGGCAGCAATGGCATACACGTTTTTGAGTACCGAACTGTATTCGATACCCGCCACGTCATCACTGACAGATGTTTTGATAAAACTGCTTCCCAGACGGCGTGCGAAGATACGTGCCTTGTCTTTATCAGGGCAGGCGATAGTCAGGTAGGAGAGTCGCTCCAAAGCTACTTCTTCTGCGTGGCAGGGACCTGCAAGGACTGCTATATTTTCTGGTGGTACACCATATTCTTTTGTGAAGTATTCCGATACAATAACGTTGTCATCGGGTACGATTCCTTTGATAGCGGTGATGATAAACTTATCTTTTATCTTGGTTTTCAGTTTTTTCAGATGCGCCTTCAGATAAGGAGAGGGAGTGACGAAAATCAGTGTATCCGATTCTTTCACCACATCGTTGATGTTGGAACTGAACGTGATGCGTCTTGTATCGAATTTCACTCCTGTCAGATAAGCCGGATTGTGCCCTAATCGTTTAAAATCGGCAATGCGGTCGTCTCGCCGCATGTACCAATTGATAGAGTCTTCCTGGGCCAGACACATCTTTGCGATGGCTGTAGCCCAACTTCCTCCGCCCATTATCGCTATCTTGCCGGGTAATTTCATTTGTATGGATTTGGATGAAGAACTTATTAAATTTTCTGTATCCACTCAGTTACGTCGTTTACCGACGGATTGGTCAGTTCTAATTTATATTTCTTGTTAATGCCGCAGATGTTCTGGTGCAGCTTCTGCGGATTGACATCTTTCATGTCGGCAACTGTGTTGTAACCGGCTTTTTGAATCACCGGAACCCAGTCTTCTGCAATTCCCAATTCCATGTATTTGGCAGCAGCGTCTTTTTTCACTACTTTTTCCGGGCGCATTTGCGGGAAGAACAATACTTCCTGAATGGTAGTCTGTCCGGTCATTAACATCACCAGACGGTCGATACCGATACCGATACCCGATGTAGGAGGCATACCATATTGTAAAGCGCGCAGGAAGTCCTGATCGATAATCATCGCTTCGTCGTCTCCCTTGTCGGCCAAACGCATTTGTTCTTTGAAACGTTCTTCCTGATCCAGCGGATCGTTCAATTCCGAGTAGGCATTAGCCAGCTCTTTACCGTTCACCATCAGTTCGAAACGTTCGGTCAGTCCCGGTTTAGAGCGGTGCATCTTGGTCAGCGGAGACATTTCAACCGGATAATCGGTGATGAAAGTCGGCTGGATATATGTACCTTCGCAGAATTCTCCGAAGATTTCATCAATCAGCTTGCCTTTACCCATCGTCTCGTCGATTTCTTCCATCTTCAGTTCCTTGCAGACTTGGCGGATTTCCTCTTCGCTCTTGCCGTTCAGGTCATATCCTGTCTTTTCTTTGATAGCGTCCAGAATAGGCAGACGGCGGTAAGGAGCTTTGAAGTTGATGGTTTTTCCGTCAACCACTGTTTCTGTGCTACCGTTTACTGCGATACAAATACGTTCCAACAACTTTTCGGTGAAATTCATCATCCAGTTGTAATCCTTATATTGTACGTAGAGTTCCATACAAGTGAACTCCGGGTTATGGGTTTTGTCCATACCCTCGTTACGGAAGTTCTTACCTATTTCATATACACCTTCAAAACCACCTACGATCAGTCGCTTCAGATAAAGTTCTGTTGCGATACGCAGGTAAAGATCCATGTCCAGTGAGTTATGGTGAGTGATGAACGGTCGTGCGCTTGCTCCACCGGCAATAGATTGCAGGATGGGAGTTTCCACTTCCGTGTAACCGGCTTCGTCCAAAGCATTGCGCAATGTTTTCACAACAGTGGCACGTTTCAGGAATGTTTCTTTGATACCGTCGTTCACTACCAGGTCCACATAGCGTTGGCGATAACGGAGTTCGGGATCTTCAAAAGAGTCATAAGCTACCCCGTCTTTGTATTTAACGATAGGCAACGGTTTGATAGACTTTGCAAGTACAGTCAGTTTCTTAGCATGGATACTGATTTCACCCATTTGTGTGCGGAACACGAAACCTTCGATACCGATAAAGTCACCTAAGTCGAGCAGGCGTTTGAATACAGAGTTGTACAGTTCCTTGTCTT
>ERZ835080.174-NODE-174-length-75011-cov-11.223878_pt1 | contig 75011 bp, 101 predicted proteins | sample MGYA00519688_ERZ835080 | MGnify/ENA primary metagenome ERZ835080 (study PRJEB31850, sample SAMEA3708770) | human gut metagenome | biome: human gut; feature: human-associated habitat; material: faeces | place: China | collected 2014 ... | reverse complement strand
TTTAATGTCCTCCTAATGTGTTTTTTACTTTGACTGGCAGGTCATTAGTATATTAACACATTAGGAGCTTCTTTTCTTTGCTCACCGCTTAAGCTCTTTTTAACCCCGCCACAATGGCGGGGTTTTTGTATACAAGAAACCCCGCAACCATGCAGGTTGCGGGGTATTTTTATGTGTAAAAATTGCGTTTTTAAGTTGTTGATTTTTACTGTTTTTCGCCCTGTTTTCGGCGATTTTTTAGGCGCGTTGGCCCCAGCGTTGGCCCCAAATATAAACTATTATTGAAGTGCTGCTTTTTGTTATTTAATCTTTTTCTTGATGTTCTGCCTTATACTTCTCGGCATCAAAAACAGTTACGCCTGCACGCATCCCCTTCAGCATCCAGCGTACAAAATCATACTCAAAATCTGTCATGCGCAGGGAACGCATTTTGCCGCCTAAAGACTTTCTGCCAGCGCCAGCACGCGCGCCGCCAGAATTTGGGCGAGCTCCACCCCAGGTTCCTTTTTTCTTTACTTCAGTCGTTTCGTTATCCACCATGCTATTACACCTCCTGTAATTAATGCTTTAATTGCGTTTTTATCAAAATCAATACAGGTCAACGCAAATATAAAACACAACACTGCAACAATATCTACAGCTTTAAAATTGCTCATTGCTTTTGTCCTCCTTATTATGCTATAATGGGAGCAGGCGGGGCGTCCACCCCCGACCTGCTTAACTCCTTTTACCTTTGCTTGCGACGGCGTTTGGTTTTAGGAGTTTTCTTTTTTGGCTTTTGCTTAGCTTTCCATTTTCCGAACTCTTGGTAAAGTAGCGGTATCAGGATTCCTAGTAGCCATTTGATGTCTTCCTTATCCAGTGTTCTCACCTCCTTACAATTATATTATACTATATTTGCTGTTTTTGTCAATAGCATTTCAGCATAATTTAGCATTATTTTTAATTTTCTCGTAAAAAAATAAGCCTACTGATTAAATTTCAGTAGGCTTTTATTTATTTCTCTACGTCGCTTTTCTCACCAGCGCCACGCCCTTACTGGGCTAATGACACACCACTGAAAAACTCTTATTTTATACGGTTCTCCACGCCTGAAAGTGCTGTTTGGGGCCACCGCTGTGGTCAACGCAATTTTTTTGCAGTTTTTGGCGTTTTTTATTTGAGTTTATCATTTTTATTCCGCCTCATGCTCTGCCTTCTGACTACCTCATTTCGTAATGCTTAAAACTTAACATTACGTCCATTGGAAGCGAGGTTTATAATTTGAATACATATTATATCCAATATATTTCTCTTTCTGTAATCTTTCGATAACAACAAAAAGGGGTACGCCTTGCTGGATACAGTGTTCCTTGATTGCCTCAATTGAAAAATCATTTTTTTCTAGAAAAGCGTTGTATTGGGTTCCGTTAAGCATTGCTTCCCGGGCAAACTCATCTGCTGCATCCTCTTTAGGATTTTTTTTCATTGATATGCCATCAATAAACTTTGTGGTTTTATTTAGATCATCATTATAGAGATGACCTATTTCGTGAAATAAAGAAAACCAAAAAATACCAGCGTAAGCCCCACGTATAGTAATAGCCATCCTGATGCTTTCATCTTTTGCTTTTGCGATGTAACCTTGAACAGGGGCGCCCTTAAAGTTTTTCACTATTGAAAACCTTATACCATAATCACCCATAATGCTCGATATTCTATCATCTAAGTTTTCTGCTTTTTCAAACATTACTGGCCTTAGTTTAGCAACAAGATCAGGGAGGTATCTTTTATCAAAACTACCATTTACTTTTTTGTTATCGTTTGTTATTTGGCATATCCGCAGCCAAGCACCTAACACATATTCGTTTATAGGATGTTTGTCAGAAATTCTGAATTCCCCTACAGGAACTAAATCCTTTAAACTTCCTAAATTGGTAACCTGTAGTACCCGTCTCAAGGAAAGAATTAATTCGTCAAGAGGTTCTGCAGAAGGAATCAAACCAATTCTCCTTAGATAAGCAATCACCTCTCTTAAAGCCAATTTAACTTCTTTTTCTTCCTCGGTGATAGTATATGATTGGCTATACTCAACTAATTGGGCTTCATAATTTGCCTGTAAGTTGAGCCAAAATGTTTTAGGTGTTCCTAAAGCATATTCCAAAGCCATGGCAAATTTAGAAGATATATCTTTTTTTCCATTTATAACTTTGCTAACAAAAGCCTCACTAACAGCAGTTCTGGTAGCTAACTCAGCTTGACTGATATCTCTATCATCCAATATATCAGCTAAATATTCTCCTGGATGAATGATTAAATCACGGGATATACCAGTTTTCTTTGTCGCCATGATAGTCACACACCCCCTTCACGTCTACCTCGGTACAGATTTCTATACTATTATTAATCAAGTTTGGTTTTACAACCATTCTAACATTTTTGCTTACTGAAAGTCCATAGCACCCATCACTATTTGTAAGAGTATGTGGTTTAGCGTAACCAGTAGATAAGTAATCGCTAAATGTTTCTGCAGCCTCGAGAGCATTTATTATTTTTACTACCTTTCTTGTATAATCATATCCTATCTTTTGTTTTAATTTATCATAATCGCCAAAATAGCGTTCAACTTTCGGATTAGAATAAGTAACAATCAAGCTTTTCACTTCTTAACCTATTGGTTAATTCATATATAGTACAACATTAATCAAAGATTGTCAACAAATAAAGGCATAGCTTGTCTGCTTATTTCAGCGACTTGCTATGCCTTCTATTCACTGCATCACCCACGCCATAGCTAAGCATCCCGCTGCCACAGTCCAAAAGGTTCTTTGCTGTTTAACGCGCCGCGTCCTGCGCTGCTCCTGTTTGATGCTCTCCGATAAGCTCGTCAAGGAGCTGTTTTGCTCGTCGATTATCAGCTTTGAGTTCGCTAACGAGCTTTTGGCAGTCGCCAACTCTTGTCTGAGCTGACTGATTGAGCTCTGCTGCCCGCTCAGCGTGCTGCTCTGCCCTTCCAACAGCATCTCCAGCTGTTCCAATCTCTGCCCCTGCTTGTCGATTAAGCTCCTTAACTCTTTCAACTTGCTGAGTGGTACTGTGACCGTTACCTCCTGCTGTATCTGCGTCTGTACCGGTGTGGCCGCAGCCTCCACTCGACACGTAGCCAGCAACGCAAAGCATAACAGCAATAGTGAGAGCGTAACCAAACACAACAGCTTTGCGCTTTCCTTTAACATACATCATCACTCTCCCCTCTCTTGGATGTAGTCGGTGACACCGCGTGCGATGGCCGCCGCAAACTCTCTCTTGCGTTCAATGAGTTTTTCGCAGTCTGCATCATTACTAATGAATGCAAGCTCTACCAAAACAGCAGGCATTGTAGTATTATGCAGCACAATCAACCTCGGCCCCTCTTTCACACCTCTGTCTGAAGTTCCTAAAGAATTGACAATTTGAGATTGGATGCACGCCGCCAATCTGTCCGACGCACTCCAGTGACTAAATACAAAGCACTCTGTTCCATTAGCCTGGCCTGCCGACGCTACATTACAATGGAGACTGATAAAAACATCTGCTGGCCAGTTGTTTGCTGATGCGCATACATTAGGATAATTTGGATTCTCTCCAGCCAGATTATCAGACTGCAAAAGCTTAACCTCACAACCTGCTTTACGCAGATAATCGCCCACCAGGTCACCGACCTCGCGCACAATAACAGCTTCATTCACCTCGTAATCATTATTCACCGCGCCACAGTCAACACCGGGACAATGACCAGGATTCAAAAAAACTTTCATTGTTTACCATCTCCAATCTTAAACGTTCTTGTCTCAATCACTTTGTTACCCAACTGCACGAGCAACAGCGCCACCATACCAAGCGTAAAAGACTCGTAGTTACCCCAAGTTCTTGCGAACGCTGCCAGCCAAATCGATACGCCACACCAAACAATAAAGCTTACAACAGCGCATACCCTGCCAACGCTGTAGGCGTTATCGTCTTTTTTTATCATGTTCAAAAACTTACGCATTTTCATCACCTCGATTCTTTGGCGGGTAGTTCTGCAATTCATTTAACTGCTGCATCAGATTGTCTATCACGCCATTGTCTCCAAGAGCTTCGTAGCTTTTATAACAAGCGTCAATACTCTCTTTGGCATAAATGGGAACCCACCCTTTTTCACAGACATAATGATTGTACGCCTGAATAATACGATCACGAAGTAAGGCTTGAACGCCAGCTCTCAAAGCGTCGTTTTCTTTCTTCTTGGTGCGATACAAGGCGAAAATATAAGAAATAACAGCGCCAGCAATAATATTTATTACAGTCTGCATAGTTGATTCAATCATGGAACACCTCATCTTCATTGATTTTAAAATAAAGCTCCTATACTATTTTTAATTAAGGAGTGATATTTGTGAAAAAACTAAAACTACCTAACGGCTTTGGCTCTATATCTTACTATGGAGACCATCGTCGCAGACCATACGTTGTCAAAAAATACATAGACGGTAAGCAGAAACCGATAGGATATTTTGCTACATATGAGGATGCCCTCGCATATTTGGTTGCTTACAACAAAAATCCATCTTTATTCAATCCTTCTGAAATTACATTCACAGAAATTTTTAAGCTGTGGTCAGCAGAGCACTTTCCCAAAATAGCGAAAACCACGGCAGCCAACTACACTGCCGCTTACAAGCACTGTGAACCACTCTACGGCAAGAAGTTTATCAGTTTAAAGATAAGCGACCTGCAAGCAGTAATCCGTGCCATGAGCCGTGCAAAAATAGGTTACACCAGCCAAAAGAAATGTAGGCAGCTACTACACAACCTATATACCTACGCAGTAAAGTATGAAATCATCTCAGCCAGCGCAGACATAAGCAAATACATCGACATAGACAAAAAGAAGATTGTCTATCCAAAATCGCCATTCAACACCAGACAATTAAACCGAGTTAAACGTCTTGCTGAAAGTGAAGAACCACTATCACGTTGGGCAAAAGTTGTTGTGATGATGATTTATAGCGGCGTGCGTCCGTCTGAGATGCTGGCGGTAAAGAAGTGTGATGTTAAGTTAAAACAGCGATACTTCATTGTCCGTGAATCTAAGACAGAAGCTGGCGAAAATCGTGCCGTACCAATTAGCCGTAAAGTTCTCCCCTACTTCCAGCAATGGATGCAGGATAATGGGAAAACTCTCATAACTGACGATATAGGTGAACAGCTCTCTTACCACCGATTCCGCACACGGTTTGACAATGTTATGCTTGCCACGTCCTGCCACCATACGCCGCATGAGTGCCGTCACACCTGCGCTACTCTTTTGGACAATGCAGGAGCTAATGACACAGCAGTCAAACGTATTTTAGGACACGCTAGCCCCGGTGTTACCAAAGGAACATACACACACAAGTCATTGCATGAGCTGAAAAAAGCAATAGACTTGATATGATTTGTTGCTAACCTGTTGCTTACTCTTGTCTTGCAACACGCCAACATCCTGCATTATAGCTACATCTGTGCTGTTGCTATCCTGTTGCTCCCGGTATTTGCGTCGACAACATAGCTCAAACCAGCATGGTTACAGGCTTTGTCCATGTTCAGGCATCTAATGTAACAGCCTCAACATCAGCAACAGTTGTTGCCTGCTCTACATTCTCTTTTGCCACGCGATAGGCTATGTGCAAGGCGTTTGAGCGTTGCGCTACGGACGCGATAACGCAACGTAAATCGTCAGCAGTTACGCTAACATCAGCATTATCTGCTGTCGTCCAGTCGAGGCTGGCAACGGCCTTTGCTTGGGCAGTCTGTACATCTAAGGCAATAATGGCAGCGTTGATGCGCTCCCTTGCCTTGTCGTCATAATCATAGCTGTTGCCGTTATAGGTAATAGGCTCAACCTCTTTGCTGTCACGCTCAGCTTTAAGCTCTGCGATTTTGGCAGGTTTGGCGGATGCAAGCAGCTCTGCATCGGTAGGTGCTGGCTTTGGATAGACCAAGCCGTCATCAGCGATAAGATATTCGCCGTCACCGTTGCCAATGAGTTTGTTAAAATCATCGTGCTTGACGATAACATAGCCTTGTTTAAGGTATTCGGTGATTTGCTCTTCGCCGTACTCTACAGCTAATTTGGTATCTTTTCTGTTGCCGTTTTCCGGCAGAATAAGATATTGATTTACTCTTTTATCATTCATGTTTTTTCCTTTCTACGCTCACAGATTTTGCCTGTGGGCGATTTTTTAATGGTTTAGGTGTAATGATAAGCGTAGGTTTAAAATAATTCGTTATGAGCCTTTCTGTGCAGTGGGGATTTGGTGAATCTCCATATGCCACGCCAACAACGTATACATACCCCTTGGCTTACTCTGTTAATGCGCTTAACGTGGTTATTGGTTCTGTAGGTGGTCGTGAGAGTACCTGCAGAATAAATTCGGTAAGCAAAGACAGCTTTATTGCATACCGACATTATTCTGGTAGTGGAACGGGCAGTGGGGATATGCGCAGAAACCGACATCTGAATATGACTTCGATTTGGTATACCCTATTCCGTTCCCTACGCTGGTAGGTGCTATCATGCTAACTCCTCAATATGATGGTCAATGCAGGATGCACAGCATCAATTCTTTTGACCGCTTTTCGTGTTCTTTTCGTACGGACGGCACTAGGACTGATTTAAACAGTAACCATGTATTTGCAATAGGCTTTTAGCAGTGGCGATTTATATTGGTTAGCCATAGGTGTTTAGCAGTGGGGAGTTATTAATGCTCCTGCCTTCCCCAACAATGGCCAACCCGTTACATTCCAAATTAAATTTTCCAAAATTCCAAGCGTTATAACAGCAATCAATCAAGCCAAAAACTCCGTATCATCTACGCAACTATTTACCGCAAACATTAACACGTATACAACAACGTCAAATATGATACTGCATCGATACGGTGGGTTAACAGCTAGCGATGCCCGTGTCGATTGGTTTGCTTGGAGCGTATGAGCAGTGGGGAGTTGCTGACAATGGAGCTGCTCCCCACTGCAGAATTAGACCGTTTGCGAACTTTACATATCCATTTTGTTCTAACAAAGCAGCTACAATATCTCCGCCGCCAATAGAATCTGCACAGGCTTTAAGAGTTGCACCGTCATAATAAATAGATTTGGTGGACGAGCCAACAGCAGAACTGCCAAGCAGTGCTTTTACAGCAGCAGCTACAGTATTTGCCCCAGTACCGCCGCCCTCTACCGGCAAAACCTTATACTTTGCATCACCGCAAAGCGGCAAATTTTGGCTGCCCTTAGCCGGCGCCGGAGCCAAGCCCCATACGCCAGCAGCATTGGCTGTTGCGCCAGTCAATTTATCAAGGTCAGCCACCTGCTCAATTGTCGTCTTCAGCATTACTTCATCTTTCTCGCCAGTCGCTGTGTTTCTGACTTTGAATATACCTTTTCTAATGGCCATATTTTATACCTCCTTATTAAGAAAACTCTACGTAAGCATCATCCTCTTTGCCGATGCTTACGGTTTCCATATCGACATCAATCCAGATATCACTGTTCGGCTCTTGTACAGATACGACGCAGCGCGGCTCGGTAGCGTTCGCGTTTGCATAAGGCAAATCATTCCACTTTGTTGAGCCGTCACCACGTTTATACCTGCCAGTATCGCTCTCAAATACACACTCACCATCCAGCAAAGTCGGATTGCGGTTAGCTATTGCCTGCGCCAGCCCGCGGGTGGGTTTAAAGCGGCAAAATATGTATTTTACAGCCATAGCGCACCTCTTTACTCAATCGTGCCGCCGTCTAAAATCAGGGTGTCACCAGCGTTAATCTGCAATTTCATTACGCTCATGGCTGCAATTTTAGCATCAGTAACTGCGTTGTCAGCAATTTTGGCTGTGTTAACCTTACCTGCGCCAATGGTCGGATTAGGATAAGTACCGGCTAAGTCACCGCCAGCAGCACCTTTGGGAGTACGTGCATCGCTTAAGCGCGGATCATTACCCTCGGTTACAGTACCGGCCTCAGTACCAAAGTCTTTGTTAAATGCGGTACCTTTGCTGGTGATTTTAGGCTCTAACGTGCTTGCCATGTTATCTACAACGATTTTAACCTTCTTAGGCGTCATTGCCTTGGTGTCATCAGTACCAGCTTTAGCTTCAGATTCGCTGGCGATATCCAACGGATTAGAGATGCTTACAAAGGTTGTGCCACCAAATCTGTAGATTGTACCTGTTGCAAGGTCGGTATAAATTTTGCCGCTCTCGCCGGTAATATTATTGGTATGCGCAGACTCTTTATAAAACAGCTTGTCAGCGCTGTTAAAATAGCCCTCAATAATATCATCTACAAAGGAGGGTAACTGGCTTGCCGGAACATGGCCAGTATCATCTAGCGTTGCAACACCGCCGGCAGCACCCATTTTAGTCAGCGCAATCTTGGTATCATCAGTAATTGTAATATCCTTGGTTCCGTCAAAGGTGATGCCATTAATCTTACGTGCTGTAGCCAATTTATCAGCGGCCTTAACTACGCCCTCTTTGCTGCCCTGTAGCGCAGTCAGTTTATCCTGTACCGCACTGATAGCTGCATCCATATCGCCGCCAAAATAAGCAAGGTCTTTCCAAGCTGTAATGCCATTGCCAAATTTAATCTTACCAGTATCGCGCTCACGGCCAATTTCATCCACAAGCAGGACAGGATTTTTCTCCGTCCATTTTGCAGCTGTTGCGCCAAATAAACTAATTCTTACGTTCAATGTCTTATTTGCCATCTAAATCGCCTCCGTTAATTACCTCTATCTCGCTGTAATCCCTACCACAGCAAAATTATTTCAGATTTGCAGCATCCCAGCGGTACACTGCATTTTCTTCAACTACAAAATATACTGCGTCGCTCTCGCCGGTGGTCGGCAGCTCATGGCGTGTATCCGCCTGCAGGGTTTTACTTACATTAACCTTTTCTACCCCGCTTCCAATGCTGCCGGCAAGCTCTGCATCAGCAGTAAGACTGCCGCCTAAACCAGCACTCTCGATAAGCTGGCCCCAAATCTCAGCCTTAAGCATATCAGGTGACTCCCTTCTCCAGGATAAATTGCGCTGGCGGGATAACCGTATAAACATTGCCATTGCTTAACGTCACTTGCACATCGTAGCAATACTTGCCGCATTCCATGCCTGCCGTATCATCCGGATGGAAAACAAATTGACCATCAGAATCCATTTGCAGCTGCAGCACCGCTGCCGCATCATTAACATCATGCTTAATTGTCAGTACGGCCGTATCACTATCACTAAGCGGCACTACTTTGTTACGTGCATCGCGCACCTTGATTTTTAGGGCGGCGCTATCACCTTTAGTCAGGGTAATTTTATTGCGATAGCGTCCCTCCGTCTCAATTGTCAGCATCGTTAGCTCAGCTCCAATATCAATCCACTCTGTGCAGATACATCCGTGCCCTGATCTAATATCTGCACGTACTTATGCAGCATCACATTAACATAGCCCATCGTCGCCAGTGCTCCCGCATCAATCTGCGCAACAACGTTATCTGTATTGCTGGCAGATACGTAAACAACAAATTCCTGACTTACGACAGTTGCACCGCCTTCTGCCGGCAGATAATCGGGTGCGCTGTCATTTGCTACAAGGTACAAAATCTCACCCTTATCCGGGTCTGTAGCAAACACGCCAAGCTCACGCACATAATAGCCTGCAGATAAGCCGGCATTACTTATGGTAGCACTAACCTTACACATGCCACTATCTTGTGCCTCAATCGTAGCAATACCTATATTTTGTTTAGGTTCTACCAGGTCAGTAAGCTCCTCCATCTGCTTACCTTCCTGCAGGACACCACTACCAAGTTTTAATTTTGTGATAGTAAGCTTTATCCCAGCTTCCACCTTAGCCTGCAGCTGCCTGCCCTGTTTGGTCAGGATTAATCCGCTCCAATTTGGCATATCCTCACGCTCCTTTGTTGTCTCATTGCATTACCAACATAAAATTTTGCATTTACGTCCGGTATTCTGAATTTTGATGGATAGATGTTTACGGTTTTATGTACCCATAACACCTTTGCAAAGTAGATTATTGCCAACAGCTCGCGGTAAAAACTCAAGCCATCTAACCAGCTACGAGTGTTTTTAGTAACCTGTATGGCGCGCTCCAGGTTATCAATAATCCTTTTATCAGGTATACCCTCTTCAATAAGGCGCACCTGGAAATGGTACGGCATACCGCCATACTCCCACCATTCAAACACTTTGGCCGATTGAAATACTGCTGAACAAACCTCTTCCACTGCTGCCGGCGTGCCCTTGTAGCGATGCCAGGCAATAGCATTGCGTACCAGCGCACGTTTTTTTACGATATCAGCCTGATAATCGTAAAAATCTACGTGGTATTGCCACGCAAGCTCATCAATCAGCGTCTCTGATAGCTCATCTAGCCTAGGCAAAAGCAAGATAAGCTCAGTCTGCCTATTGATAAGCTGCAGCTTTGCGCTTATGGCCTTAGCAATATCCTGTACCGTTTTGTCACTTGCAATAGAGCTGGGCAAAATCTGCTGCAAGCTGTCATCCTTAAGCTCAAGCATTCTCTATCCCTCCCAGCTCTACTTTTGTGCTGGTGCAAACACCAACTTGTGTCTGTGTAAGCTTAGCATATACCGGAGCCGTAACCGCAACACGTTTAGCGCCTGCGGCCATAATCCTGGCTATAAGCTCAGACGGATTAACGTCACGGCCTAGCTTAGATTTTTGCCATTGGACAAAATCTGTTACGGCATTATTAACAGCCCTTTGAATAGCACCCGCCTGCGTCTCATTATCACGGTCAATATAATAGCTTACATCAATCGTATAATTTACCGTCTCGGGAGCCAGTACAGTCACCTTATCCGTCAGCGGACGTACACGCTTGTCATCCAGCGTTGCTTTGACCTGATTAAGCAGCTCCTCGCCCGGTATTTCACCGCCAGTTAGCAAAGGCCTGACCTCTACGGTGCCGGCAGAAGGCGACCAGACTGTTACGTCAGCTATTTTAGCTGAGGCACGCTTAGCATGATAGACATACGCACCATCAGGCCCGGCCGTGCTAAAACGCTCAGGAGCGCCGTGGATATCCTCACGATAGCTGTCATCGTCCTGCACATCAGCTCCACCTTCAGAAGTTGTAATATTGGCCACACTTGCCACATAAGGCACCGGGTCAACCAACGTTTTGAGTTGCCCGGCAATGTAACCATTTCCTTTAGGCCCAGTCTCTAAACATGTAGCACTGCCCGTTCCGCTAGTCTGCCCAGCCTTGATGATCATCGGAGCATCAAGTGCAAAAAACACGTTGTCACCGGCGGTAAACCGCGTGCCGGCAGGGATAATCGTGCTGTTTCCCAGCTCAGCAGATAATGTTACCTGCATCGTTGTCACTGCGGCCGTTGCCGGTATGCGTTCTACGCCAACCAAGGCGCCGAGATGGTCCAGGTTATTGCCATCAGCATACCTAAGCAGATTTTGCTTGCCGGTCTCATTGATTTTATTGAGCAGCAGGATAATCACCGCCGCATTGGTCAATAAAAATAACCGCACAGGGTCGCCTTTAGCAAGGCTTCTGCCGGTTATCTTTTCATATTCACTCAATATGTAGCTTTCAACTTTTGCCGCATCCGCATCAACGAATACTATCTCAGGTAAGCTTTTTAGTTTACTCGTCATCGTTAATCATCACCTGCACTTTCGGAATTAACACACCATTATCGGTACCAGTAATAGTGATACCGGTTACGGTTACGCGCGGTTCATAGGCTTTTATGGCCATGATTATTTCAGACTGCAGCTGTGCCTGAGCGGTGTTCATTGGCTTATCCAACATTTCTGCGTCAGAGCCAAAATCACGATTCAACGGCACAGAGTATTTTGTGGTAGTAATTATTGTACGCAGATTTTGCAGGATTTCCGCAACTTCTGATGCTGGTGCAAAATCAATACCTTGCACTGGCTGAGCTAAAACATCGTAAATCATAATAATTTTAACCCTCCTGCGTATTCTTTCAGCGTCACGCTTACTTTAGCACTCATAATGTTACCAAACTTGCCCCAGAAGGAAACGCTTTCATCCAGGCTTTCAATAACCCACATGTTATCTGTAATTAAATTACCACCAATAACCAAGGGGAAATATTTACCTGTATCGCGCATCTTTCGTAGCTTTTCAAGCTCCTTAGCTGGGTTTATGCCCTGATCAGCACGCAATTGCATAGAAAAGCTAATCTTCTCTACGTCCGGACCGATGAATTCCAGCACCAGCTTATCGCCGATAATATCATGCTGAGCCCAGCGCCCTGCGCTGCCACGTCCATAATCATCGAATGTACGAATATAATGGCTAGATACGATAAATGGTATATCTGCCATGAAACCTACAAGCATGATATCAACCTCCAATCATTACATTGCTGCTCCCCACCGCCACACTCCCACCACAGCTAACGCTGTCCCCTATTCTGCCGGCAGCCTTGCCGTTGATATAAACACTGGAGCTGCCGCTAGCGATAACGCCGCTATGCGTCGGATGCGCTACACACCCATGCGGAGCGTAGCTGTCACCCACGCGCCCAGCACCTTTACCATTGATGATAACATTAGTGCTTGCAGTAACAAGCGCCGTAGGTGCACAGGCATCGTGGCCAGTGTCATTGTCGCCTAAGCGTGTTGCTTTTGGCATGTTAATCACCTCCTTTTACCTGTTTTGGGTATAGAAAAAGCCGCTTACTTCAGTAAGCGGCTTGAAGAGCCTAGAACATATATCTAAGCCTCAGCTTGTTCATTTTGTAATGCAATATCAAATATAGCATCTGCAATAGATTTTATATATCCAATATTATCACACACAAAATCTTTAGTAATATCCTCTTGTTCAGCCGATATATGGCTTCTATCAATCTGATGAGCAATCTCATTCCTTCTTTTAAAAAGTTCTTTTACAACTTTTCGCCCTTGCTCGATAGATTCCTTCTGATTTTTTGTTGGAAAAGCCTTTTCCATTACATCACTAAACTTAATTCCAATTAAATTCAACTGATCTTTCATACATTCCTCAGAAAGATATACTTCTCTAGAAAAACGTTCATTTAAAAATTCAAAAAAAGCATCGCTAGATCCCTGGTCTTGAACAATTTTTTCAAATAACTCCATTGGTACTGAGAATCTATTATATTTATCAGACTTTGACCATTGATTGATAAACATATGGTATACAGCATATTTACTCATTTCATGAATAAAGAAATCTAAGATACCTTCAGCTAAAACTATTTGTGAGCGTAAAATAGTTTTTCCTTCTGATTCCATCCCTTTATCCTGTAAATCATCAAACACTCTATATTGTTTTTCTATAGATAGCATACCCTCATCAAAATGCTCTTTTATCTTTTTCAGTTCAAACTTAACTGGTTTTTGCTTTAACTCGCGTGTATTTTCAACTCTAGCATTTAATTCTAAACTTCTCATAATTATTCCGCCTTATTTTAAATTTGGAATAATATCAGCAAAGTTTAAATTTAACATTGGGATTGCACCATACCGTCCCTCAATATAACCCTTGCCAAATCTCTTATCTTTTCTGACATTTTTAATTTCAGCAAGTGAAAAAAGGTCTGTAGACCTATCTTCATTTCTTAATTCAGTAAACCATATTTGATCTCTTCTAAAATAATCTAAGTCTAATAAACTAGTATCATGAGTTGAAAAAATCAACTGTGATTTTTTGTTTGGAGAATTTGATATAAATAGATGTAATAGTCCTTGTAACAATGCTTCATGTAAACTAGTTTCAAGTTCATCGCACACTATTGTTTTCCCTTTAGTCATTATATCAATAAAAGGGCATAGAATTGCAATTATTTTTTTTATACCAGTAGACTCTTCTGATAATAAATCTGTCTCGAAAGCCTTATAAATAACCTTTGCATTGATAGCCTTTATACGCTCATGTAAAAGTTTTTCTTTAAACTCATCAGATAAAAATTTTGGCAACACAATTTTTTCTATAATATTTTCAGGAGATTCTATTGTTATTTTAATATCACATAAATCTACCCCTAACGAACGCATAAGCTTTACAACAGAAGCTTTAAGCACTTCGTCTTCGCTTAATTTTTTCAAAGAATAGTTCATCCAAATTTCATCGGAAGTCTCTGGTGTATAAATTATCAGTTCATCTCTAAAAAAATTATATGCCGTTACTATTTCTTCAACATTACTAAAGTTCGCTGCGCAAGAAAGTAACAACCGATTAGGCTTAAGAACGTCTTTGCATGTAGCAAGTTTGTTCCGAAATTTTATCCCGGTTGAAAACTTCTCAGCCTTTCGCTCATATATTTTAGTTTTTCTTCCATTTGGGAAAAAATATAAGTACTCTTCTTTTACTAAAAAATCTTTCAGCACGAAACCAAATGCATATCTTATATCGTTAGCAACAAATTGTATTCGATATTCACTATCTGTTGAAGCAGTATCCAATTTATGAGGTGTTTGCCTTATTCCCTCACCAGGTTGATGATTAATGCTATTAAGCACCAAATTCCTTACAAAAGAAATGGCATCAATAAAATTGCTTTTACCAGAACCATTCGCGCCATACAAAACAGCAGATCTAAGAATATCATTACCATTAAAACTAGTAAGTAATTCCATATTACTTCTATCTTTGCTAGCTACTGTTGAAAAAAGAACTGGTCTACGTATAGACTTATGATTAGAGCACAAGAATTCTAATAGCATCTTTCTCACTCCTTTTTTTTATCATATCACAAAAAGCAGTAATTTACAACGCTCTTTTGTGTTTTTTTCTCATATTGAGTATTTATTTTGTTAATTTAGCTCTAGTTTTGCTCCTTTAATCACAATATTTCCTGTCATGTTGATTTCAAGATTACCCCTGCCGTCATACCTGATAAAGCTTCCATCGGCAAACGTAATGCTGCGCGCGTTCGCATCCCTCTCCACCGGCGCATCCTGCGTACTGTAAAAAGCACCTATAATAAAGCCTTTGCTGATGCCACTACCACTTGCATTCGGTTGGAAGATACACAGCACCTGGGTACCAACCTCAGGCAGCCAATAGGCTTTCGTCTGCTTGCTGCCTATAGTTATAATTGGTAGTTCAGCACTCACCATATTGTCCTTATCCTCAAACGCCACGCGAGCGCTGCACGATTCGCCATTGACCGCCGATACTGTACCAATTCGAATCAAGTTTTTTATTTGGTTAATATCCATCCAAACATCTCCTCACATCAATACTTGTTGTGTAACCACTGCTAATATCATGCTGTGCCTTAGTAATAATATACTTGCCATCGAAAGCACCAAAACCGCTAAGCTGGATATTCACAGCAGCCGCCAGTTCCGGATTACCTAAAAAGCTGAAGCTTCCGGTAACCTCATCGCTGTTCTTCTCCCGCAGCTTCTTCTTTGCCAGACGCTCTGCGTCCGCAATGCTGGCTACCTGCTCATTGACTTCCAGTGTTTTGCCTATCTTTTTATCAGGAGCAGCAAATGTCGCCTCAATTTTTTGCTTCGTGCTGCTGTCCTGGTACTTCACGTGACAGGACTTATACACATCACGCACCTTGCTGCGCAGGCTGTAGCTTTTCAGCATATCCAACACTTTGAGACTACCGGCAGAATAACTGCCTTTTGGCTTCGGCACCAGCGCCACAGCCTCGGCCGCTTCATAATCTGCCTCATCAAAAATTACTACTTGCTTGTCACAGATTTTAAGAGCCAGACCATGATCAGCACACAGCTTATATAAAAAGGACAGGTCAGACTGTTCCGTCTGCTCTGCCCTATCTATAACAGGATTATACTCTTTGACATCGTAATACAGCGCCAAGCCCGCCTCCGTCGCAATATCATTAGCAATGCGTTTCAGCTCTGCCTTCTCCCAGCTGCGTGTACGCTCGGCGCCGCGCAGATTGTTATCATCCGGCACACTCACCGCCTTGATTTGCACTTCGCTAGGCATTCCGCTGCTGGTGATTTCATCAATTTCGAATAAGCCAAAACGTACAAGCTGTTCACCGATGCCCTGCCAATTAAGCAGCTTTACGCTAACGTCCAACGTCGCGCCCTTCTCCGGCATCCATGCTGATTGCCACAGGCCAGCTTTATCCTCCAGTGTAAGCTGCAGGTCATCTGCCTCGCCGGACATGTTATCATTGTAGCTTACATTCTTCAGATATTGCTGCAGGTCTGCGCTGATATCCTTGTCATTATATTTAATGATTACCAGGCATCGCCTTGCATTCACCTTAAACATTTTAACGCCTCCATGGTGGCAGCATTGATGTTACCGGTGCAGTATACTCCGGCACCTCTAACACAATCCCTGCCGGGAAAACAACAATATCAGCGTATTGCTGATTTGCTTCCAACAGAACGTTTAGTGATGCTTCGTCATTGTACAAGCGCTTGGCAATCAAGTCCCACATGTCGCCCTGGGTAGTTGTGTAGGTATTTGTCAATTTCATCACTCCAATCTATGTATGACAAAAGCCGCCTACATCTACTGTAAGCGGCTTTCGCCATAAAATTATTTTATTCGCCGCAATATCCCTGACGCAAGTTTAAAATCTGCACTTCACTATATCCGGCCTTTTCCAATTCTTCTTTCGCCTGCATTTGCGAATGCATACTTTCAGCGTATTTATCCATAAGCATCATAAGAACTACTTCTTTATCTGGAAGCATCGCCTTAATAGTTGAAAAGCATTGGTCGGCTATATCCAGGTTATATTCAATCTGCTCAACTAGCTCACGCTGTTCAAACGGTAACGCCTTATAAGCTTCTAAAGCGGTCATTTTGCAGCACCGCCTTCCAGAATCTCCTTAAATTTCTCCACAGCATCTTCATAATAGCGGAACGTTTCTACCTGCTTATTGCTGTTTGGAGATTTATCATAAAAATACTTGCCATAAGCATCGCTTTTTAACGCAAATTTGTTAGCCAACATACCCACCTTGTGCGCCGTGATGCCCAAAATTTTTCCAATCTCCGTAGCAGAAAGTGTTTTCTTTTCTGCCTTCTGCATAGGCAGTACAGGAGAGCCAGCCAGTACCTCCGCTGCTTTTTGCTGACAGATATGTTTATAATCAGGTAAATCCGTTGTTTCTGCCAAACGCAGCCACAACTTACACTGCCTGCTCTGTGCGTTCAGCAGCATAGCTTTCGCCATCTGCTCCTGTTGTGTTGTTGGCTGTTTTGACGGCTTGTTATAACTACCAGTTTTGCGTATGGAAGGAATGACTTCTGACGTTATCCAACGTTTGAAAGCTTTTGCAGATGGAAGTTTGCTGGAAAGCACGAGAGAGTATAAGCCTGATTCATTGATGATGGTAGTTTCTTGCCTTCCTCCAGGTGTCGGTAAATCACAGACCCCTTTGTCGTCAGCATCTATATGTGCTTTGACTGCATCAGCTGTTCTCGCATATCCAAGCGCCTCCGCCACGTCTTTACCAACGAACCAGATGTTTCCATCTTTTTCTACGGTGCGAACATCACCAAAATCAGCGTTATTGAAAATACGTAATTCGTTCATATGGAACACCTCCAAATTTCACTTGAAAGATGTTCCCCCCCATGTTACAATATTCCATGAAGGGAAACCTTCTTAATACGAGCATTGTCTTTTGTTTTGACGGACTGGGACAATGCTTTATTTATTTTGTAGATCAGTATATAATCTTTCAATGCCTCGCCTTATAACTTCGACTCTCGTTTCGTTATAATGCTCAGTTAAAGCATCTAATTTAGCAAGTGCTTCTTCATCGAAGCGCACACCTAGCTGCTTTACTTTAGGATTATCAGATTTAGGTCTACCTGTTCGTGGACTCATTTTATTCACCTCACTTTTTGATTACCACAAATTTATTTTAATTTATGATTACCAAAAAGTCAAGTATTTTTTTCGGCTGTCGAACAATTTAATTATACAATACTCCCTAACCTTTGTTGTGCCTGAAATCCAGTCCATTTACCGTCATTATGGCTAGACTTTCGGGCGGCTTGTATAATTTTGGGTATAGAAAAAGCCCTGACGATTAGGTCAAGGCTTTATTAAAAGTCTGCTGGATTATTATTTTGTCTAAAATCTTTGATGTCCTGCCTGATTGTCAAATCATGCTTTTGGATATTCTGTATAATGTTCATCATATTTTCTTCTTCCTTACGATTGAACAGATACTTCGTAATGATCTTAGGAATAATGAAAAATGACGAAACGAAAGCAGTTCCGATAGCAGTTACAACAGCAACTATATGATTAATTTGGAATGTAAGATGCTGATACTTAAAAGTCATATAGGTTATAGTCCCTAACACTGCAATCAAAGCAATGCAGATACTGCCCATTACTCCAACGCATAAATAAAAGAAACACCCCTTGCACTTGTTTTTAAATCTTATGTTGCCTTCAAGTTCTTCGCTATAAGCTTTTAAGATATTTGTGTAACTTTCATTATGAGCTTCCATACTCACAACATCATTACTGACAAAAGATGTATTTTCATCATTGAATTTGGGCTTACTTAACATCTCAAGACTATCTTTACTATATTTCTTGATAATTTTATCAGTAATATTTTTTACTGTTTCATCAGAATTTATCATCGTCATAATATGCTATTTGCTTCCAAATTCAGTTCTTCAATACGTTTATTTATTGCAGTAACGGAAACGCCAAAATCCAAACTTAATATAAATTTTACTTTTTGTGCATCTTTGATTTGACTTGCAATAAATTTATACCTTGACTCAAAAATAGTTCTAGGCATCAGTAGATTTGCTGCAAATTTATTTGCTCGATACTCACGAATTTCATTGTTTTTCTTGTCGTCCGTTCTGTAGTAAGCTTCATAATATTTCTGATTTGGTAATGCGTCAAAAATATAGTGAGCTAGTTCATGAGCGATTGTAAAGCGCTGATGTCCAATGTTGTCTCTATTATTGAGCACTATCATCTTTCTAAATCGTTCCATGGCAACAGTATTATCTATAGCTAATACCCCAGATAATTTATCATCATCAAACGAATTATCTGGTACCACAGCAAACCCTAACGAATCAAGCATATCACCAATGCGTAAAGGAGCATTTTTCTTTTGCCAGAAGAAATTCACTAGTTCATTAGCAGCATTAGTTGCTTGATTTGCAATAAGTTCTTTATCTTCATCACTTAATTTGTTGACATCTTCGGTGCTATCACGAAAACGAATTTCTTTATTAGTTTCTCGTAAATTGTCCACCAAATACTGAATTTTTTCGTTCATGATACGCACCTCCCAATGTAATAAAATGCTCATTTTTGGTTATAATATTATACACTATTTAGGTGTTAAAGTCAATTTACGCATAGCTTACCCTCCTCTGCTGGTTCTGCAAGTCCTGCAGCATCTTCTTAAACTTTGCCATCTCCAACTCCAACACCTCGCGGATTTTACCTTCATCGCCACCACCTTGAATTGTAATGTTTGGCGCGAACGTGGCCGTAATATTGCCCCCGCCGCCCAACGGATTACCCATGATACGGTTTGTTTCCGCCAACAGGCCGATATTCCGCGCATTCGGGGTATGTGGGATAGCGGACTCGCCACTGTCCTCAGAAAAGGTTGTCAGAAAGGCGCCCTTGCCGTAGATACCACCGGAAGCGTTGTGCGCGACGTCACTACTACTGCTTCCTTGTGCAGTTATATTGACCTTGCCGAAAATTGGCTTAGATATAAAATCGCTGATGGCCTGCCATTTTTCCTGTACCCAAGAGAATGCATCAGAAAATTTGTCTTTTATACCATCAACAAACTGCTGTATTGCTAAAGAAGGATTGTCCCACAATGTTATAAACCACTGCTTGACGATGTCCCAGTTGGCAATAAGCGCAGTTCCAGCAGCAATCGCCCAGCCGATTGGACCTGTAATAAACATAATCGTTCTAGCTGTCGGACTGTCCCAAAGATTGACAAAAAACTGTTTGATTGCATCCCAATGAGTGTAAAGCGCATAACCGACAGCTATAATGGCAGTAACACCAGCTATAAACAAACCTATTGGGCAAGCATACATAGCAGCATTCATTGCCCATTGTGCGGCAGTCGACAATATTGTGCAAGCTTTAAAGGCTTTCGATACAGCATTGCAGGCAATAGAGGCAGTTTTATAAGCATTAACTACAGCAGCACCCGCACTTACAGCAGCCACAAATCCAGCTAATGCCACGCTAACCACTCCAATGCCTATAGCAACATTTGTCAGCGTTTCGTTTCCAGCAAGCCACCCGAAGAACTTAGCCCCAGCTTCAGCTGCTGTTGCCATTGCAGGCAAAAAAGCTGTTCCGATAGAAATTTGCGTAGACTCTAAGGCAGAATTAAATCTTGTCATAGCGCCTTGTGCATTATCTTGCATCTTTTTTGCTAAGCTATCGGCTGCGCCAGTAGAATTTTCGAGTTCAGTTACCAGTTTTTCAAAAGTTCCATCGCCGCTATTAAGCACGGCAAGCCATCCTGTTGCCGCTTCCTGGCCAAATATAGCTTTCATAGCTGCCAGCTTTTCTTCCCTACCTAAATCTTTAGTTTTGTTTCTTAACTCAACAAGAATAGTTGACATTTTCTTCGGCCCACTAGTATCGCTCATGTTTATGCCAAGGCTCGCCATTGCTAGAGCTGCCTCTTTTTGTTCATCTGTAATATCATTCATAGACATTCCGAGCTGTTCCATTGCCTTTTGCGCCATCTTTGGGGGTCCTGCCAAGCGTAAAAAGCCTGCACGCAACGATGTACCGGCTTGACTTGCCTTAATACCGCTATTAGCCATCAAACCAGCTAAAGCAGCAGTCTCTTCCATGGATGCTCCAAAAGCTTCAGCTACCGGAGCAGCATATTTCATAGTGTCGCCAAGCATCTCTACATTTGTGTTTGTCCTAGTAATTACCGTCGCATAAACATCTGCCATGTGTCCAGCTTTTTCAGCAGATAAGCCGAATGCAGTAAGATTATCCGAAACTATATCGGCGGTGCGTGCCAAATCTGTTCCACCAGCCGCCGCTAAACTCAACAAACCAGGCATACCAGCCATAATCTGCTTCGCATCCCATCCAGCCATACCCAAATAGCTCATTGCTTCAGCTGACTGGGTAGCTGTAAATTGCGTTGTCTCGCCTAGCTCTCTAGCTTTTTTTGTTAGCAGTTCAAGTTCGTTACCATTAGCGCGTGAAATAGCACCCACCTTCGCCATTGCCGCTTCAAAGACTGCTGCTGTTTTTGTTGCCGACACAAAAGGAGAAGCAATACTGGTCATAGCCCCAAAACTACTGTTAAAAACCTCAAGACTTCCTTTTGTTTTTGCTAACCTAGCGCTAAAAACTCCCAGTGATTGCAAAGCCAGATTGCGTTTAAATGTTTGTGCTGCTATAGTGCCATTTTTATAAGCATCGGTAAGACTATTCAAGATTTTTTTGTTTTTTTCAGTTGCAGCATTTGTCTCGGAAAAGGTTTTAAGGACATTAGAAAAAGTATTGCCAAAGCTCCCTTTGAGTTGAGCTCCAATAAGAAATGCCATGCTAAACTCTTTTTTTGCCATCTTGTCCCTCCTCACCCTTTGATGATATAATTTGCATAGAAGGTGATTGTTATGAAATTTGATATTCTAGTAATTTTGTTTTATATATTCTTTTGTGGCATGGGTGCTTGCATCGGTGCAGCTGTTGGATTAAGCTCAGCCGCTATAGTAAGTTATGCTTTAGGTATAGCTGAAGCAAACATTGCTTTTATTGTTTGGCCATGCGTATTGTTTTTTGGTCTGCTAGGCTTATTTATAGGCTTAGGTCCAGCCTACGCAGTCCACCTTATCTATCAATTTATATTCGACCATTTATTGCCAACGCTTTTTACCGTTGACTTTCACAAAGAGCAGAAACAAGATTAAGCCAGTCGAGAAACTCACTCAATGGTTCATTAATAAAAAACTCAATATCTGTATTGGTATTTATAGAGCAGCCTATGGCTGCTCTTCTTATTTGCTGTCCTTCACTAAATCCTGTGCGAATAAAAAAGCGTTCACCTTGCTCAGAGCCTGAACAAATTCCGCCACAGGTAATTCCTCAATATCCTCAACTGGAACCTTTAACGCATTCGCTAACAAAATAGTTTGAAACTGGCCAGATAGAACAATGGAAGCTGTTTGATCTCCCATCTGACGCGCTTGTCGCTCAGCGTTCAAAAAATCTTTGCCAGTAACATTTTGCAACACGTTGTCTACATTTTTTAAGTCAATCATCTTTCATTCCTCCAAACTTTTATAATTCAGCCCCCAGCATGCAGCTGGAGGCTTTTTTTATTTAGCTCAGGCCAAGAGCATCACGGATATCAGCAGCATAATCAACGCCATCGACAACATAAATAAAATTATATTTGTCATACTCAATCAGCGTTTCGCCATCCACGCTGATTTTGATATACATAACCTCAAACTTGTTTGCCGTGCCAGTCGAAGCGCCAACATCAAGCTTGCCCAAAGAAATCTCCTTAGGCCGGCCGGCAATCACACATTTCACAGCTTGCTGCTTCACAATATGCTTAGAACTGTCATAAGCATCCTGAGAGCCACGCAGGTCAAAATGATATGCCTTAGGTATCATCAGGCTAATGTTGTGTTTGTTGAGCGTGCGCCAATTGAAAGTTGCTTCCATGCTGCCAAAATGCCCCGTAACCGGAGCATCAAATTCACCGGCAACGCCTGCGCCTTTGATGCTTTCAGTCATGGCAGTAAGAGTAGATAACTCTACATCAGCAACGCCAACCAAATCATTACCATTCTCAAAAACTTTAAAATTTACCAGTTTCTCAGAAATAATCGCCATCTATTTCGCCTCCCGCTTAACCAAACAGCGTTTCAAAATACGCTGGATCATATTCAAGCACGTTTTCGATTTCACGCGCCGGAGCAGGCGGCGTAAGATATGTGTGGAATTTAATAATGCCGTCCATGAGGTTAGTTGTCGGATTTTCATCCTCGCGGAACTCAATGCGGCCGCCCAGAATAACACCTTGTCCGGCTAAACCATTCAAGCGCATATTCTCGCTGTCAATGATAGTCTGAATAAGGCGCTTATTAATCGGTTTATCTACCTTCGCCCAATAAGTCTGAATGAAGGTCTGCGCATGCCAGTTGAACATTCTGCGGATGCAGATGAAGGCGTCCTTCGGATCAGTGTTAGAAGGATAGCAGGCAGTTCTGTTGCCCCAGCATTTCCAGCCGCCAATGAAATTCAAAGCAGTGACTACGCCCTGACCGTTCAGGTATTCGCCCTCATCCGGTCCCAGCTGCACCTCAGTGCCATCCTTCAGGCAGCAGCCATTAATCTGCATGCTTTTATTAGACGGAGATTCGTAAGGGATATCATCGTTAGCGCTGTCAACCTGCGCCATAACGCCAAGCACATGCGTGGACATATGGTAAACAGTATCGCCAAGCTTCACCAGCGGCCAGCAGACTACTTGAGAAGCATCGTTATAGCTGTTCTGGTTCATCCACGCCTTGACATCAGTATATTTTTTTACTGCGTCGGTCGGTACGTCATTGAGCGTAATCGCCTTGAAATGGCTGTTGATGTTACCGGCTTTGGCTTTCATCACGGCAGCTACAGTCGGGTTCTCACTCCAGCCAGGAGCAAGAACGATGCCTGGCACAAGGTTTACCGCTGGGAATACTTTGTTGAGTATCTCCAAACCTTTTACGCTGCCATCGCTCACGCTTACGCCGCCAATGATATCATCAGCATCTACCATAGATGCATCCAGCTCATCGTAATCAAGGAACAGGGACGCAGCACTCTCTGCTTCACCGCTCTCCAGCGCCGTGATAACCAGAACGCCGTCATCATCATAGGCTGCTTCATAATCAGTACCGGCGCTCAAAGGTTGGCCTGCACTGGCCTTTTTTACCTTCAAGGTTTCCAGCAGCACTGCCGCCTCAAGCTTGCCAATCTTATCAGTCAGTGTTACTTCCTTGTCAGATACAGTCTTTTTATGTGTCTTCGGGTCCAGCACGTTTACGAAGACAACCGGAGCGCGATTATAAAGCGCAAACTGGCTGTACATAACCTCGCACAGAGTATATTTCGCAAAGTCCTTGCTAAAGCCAAACTGTGTTACAGCTTCAGAATAGCTATAGCACAGAACAGGCTTATTGATTGGTGCGCGGTCCCTCGCCAAATGAACAGGAGCAGTACCGAACACTACAGGCAGGCCAGCAGTACTATTTACCGCCGGTACAATACTGGTAGGCACTTCCTGTGTATAGACACCATGTTTATATGCCATTGCTTACACCTCCAATGCTTCTCTGTAGTATTTATTGAGCGGCGTGCCGGGCTGTTTGGTCTGCGCCATCGCCGCATTCAGCTCTGCCACAGGCACAAATAAACGCTTCAGTGCAGGCATTGCCGCAAATTCTTCATCAAGATGCGTTGGCAAACCGCCAATAAAAACCTGATATTGCAGTAATCTGCCACAGCTCAGGTTCGGGCCTACATAAATCAGCTTTTCGCTTGCTGATTTTTGATTTTTAATAGCCATAATAAACGTCCTCCTCATATGGTTGACCGATAGTATAAGTTGCCGTAATTTTACCTTGCCACTGTGGCGCGGGCTGTGCTTCCGGAACTTCCAGCTTCAACGGCAGCTGCAGGCGGTGCCTGTTCGCTACCAGACGATGCTTCAGAAGATGCTGGCGCACGTGCTCCATAAGATTATAGAGACTGCGCCAGTCATCAGCATCACTGTTATCATAGATGCTGAAGCCAAATTCTACCGTTGCAGTGCTCATATCGCCGTCTGCAGTATCCTGCGCCCCGGTGACAAGAGCATAGATAAACGATGCCTGCTCATCAGCATTCATGCGTGCCGGTGGAAAGCCTGCATATACTTTAATCTCACGCTGGCCAGAGGGCTGCTGCGTGCTGTAGTCTGTAACTGCAGGGCGCAAAAACTCAGCCAGATTATCCATTAATTCAACTGTGGTCATAAAATGCTCCCTATCCTTTTATTGAAACGGTATTCTACTTCATGTAAAAACCGCTTATTCAGTGTAGCTTCTGCCAAAGGAGTAAGCTCGCCAATAACATTTTCAGAGCCAAACATCTGCGGTACGCTAGGACCATAGGGAATGCGCAAAGGATAGCGTGCTTTGCGTTGGGCGCGCTGCATTGCACCAGTGTAACCTTTACGTGATACACCAAGGAACAAGCCGGGCACCGCCTTAACGCGGGTTTGCTTGCGTACTTTCGCCTTTATTGGCCCGCCGCGCTTATTAACACTTACCTTAAATGCTGTCAAAAGCAATGGGTTGCCACGAGAAGCAAGAACGCCACGCAGTTTAGCGCGTGATGCACGCTTAATATTCAGCGCCCCTTTAATATTCTTAGCGCTTACCAGGTAATTTTTACGGATAGATTTAGAAGTCTGCGTTTTTATCTTTGTGATTGTATAGTTTATTGCGTTGGCTGCAGCCTGTTCTATCTGCTTAGGTGCACCGCCCAACATCCGCTGTGCGTATTCCAGATTTTTAGCATCAATGCTAATCATCGGTCATTCGCCACCAGTTGAATTGTCAATATCCCCATATCGTCGCCTACGCTTTCAACCTCATACATTTTTTCATCCAGATAAAATCGCATGCCATAGACCGGCACTTCCGGCAAATCAGCCTTCAGGCAGTTAACCTGCAGCTGACTGCCATAAAGACTGGGATAATAATCATCCTTGCCGACTTGGACATAAAGCGACTGCGCCACGGAGATATCCTGCACAATCGCCATGCACTCCGTACCGTTCAGATCGTGCAGCTCCGCGAACTCCATATCATTGAGAAAGACAGCCGCATTATCTGCGGCTATCTGCTCTTTAAAGCTCAGCACTTTCATTGTACAGTAGCGGCTTCATCTACCGCAGGCAGTGCGTCTTCATCATCACACGCAGGCTCTTTAGAGATAGATTTAGAAGCAGGCTGTTTTTTACTCTTTTTGCCAGAAGCAGGCTTTGCAGTAGCAGGTTCGCTAACGCTTGCAACCTCTTCCGGAGCAGAAGTTTCCGCCTCAGGCTCACCAATGATTTCAAACTCTTCCGGAGCATCATCATACAGCTTTTGAGCAACGTCGTCAGGCAGCTCAACAACACTGCCTGCTGCATAAACCACGTTATTATGACGCAGAGAGAATTTCTTAACGAGGATATACATAAGCTGCCTCCTTATTTAACCTTAATAACATACCAGTCATCCACGGATTCAGGAACAACAAGGCAACGGCTCTGCATAGCAATAGAGCAGTAGTCATTCTCGATGTTCATGGTAACATTAGGCACATAACGGCCTTCATAGGTATGGAACTGCTTATCATCCTCCATCTGGGTAACAGCGCCATACAAGCGCTTGCCACGACCAGCAACACCGATAATAACGTAATCATCAGGCAGGTACGGAGTAAATACGCCTTCGTTGTTGATGTAACCACCCTCATAGGTGTACATTTCCAAGCCTAAGGCACCCAGCAGGCCAAAGCGCATAACCTCAGGGCTTTGAATCTTAGGTGCGAAGGACATCAGCGCCGCATTATCGCGAGACGGAATCAGCAGCTTGTCATAAATGCTTTTGTTTTTCAACAGCAGGTTGCTGGTGGCCTCAGAGCACATCATGATAGTCGGAGTCAGGCCAGCATTACGGCGGATGGTTTTGGAAGCCTCCTGCAGGTTGCCGTAAGCATCAGAGGTGTCCTTATCCCAGGTATCGGTACCGGACAAGGTTTGCTTTTGAGTAAAGTTAAAAGAGATAGTGTCAATCTTTTGGGTTTTGCCATCATCAGCATAACCGTTAATGGTGTAGCTGCCATCAATCAGCAGCTTTGCAGCCATATATTCCTCAGTGCGGGTGCACATATCAGTCAATTCCTTGATATCCTCAGCGCGATATTCTTCAGCTCGCTGTTGGGGAGTGCGACCGCTATACACGCTTTCACCTGCCAGGCGCTTTTGCAGCTGCTCAGCAGTCAGTACGCGCTTAGGCTTCATCAGCGGTGCCTTGTAGGATTTGGTTTCAAAGCCATCACGCTGCATATTAACACCTTGAGAGCCAGGAACAACAAAGGGCGCCATGGAGCGACCGCCTTTTTTGAAATCCACATCCAGATATTCGGAGCTATAAGTAATCGCGTTCGGGAAAAAGGTGTTTACTAACAAAGGATTGGGCGGATATGCACGATTGATTACGCCCAGCAAAGAACGGGTAGAATTGATATCAAATGCCATAGTTTATTCCTCCTTATTGCAGATGAGTCAGATAGATGCCAACAGCACGCAGCTCTTCCTCGTGTGCCTGCACAGAGTCAGATTCAGCGCCAACAGACATTTCCTCTGCATTGAAAATGCCACGAATATAAACAGTAGCAACTACATCGCCGGTGCCAACGACAACATCTTCGGCCAACACAGCATTTGCTACCTTCAGCGCCGGAGTTGCGGATGCAGCATCAACAATCTGGTATTTGCCTTCACTGACAGCCAGCACAGCACCTCGTTTAAGCGCCTTTTCAGCGGCCAGACCTTTAAGGGTAATGTTTTTGGTAAGAGCAGCCACAGCGGTGCCGCCAATAAGCTGGTTCACATTACTTTTTTCACTGGTTACATATGCCATTATTTATTACCTCCATACATATTCTGCAGAGTTTTAGCCATGTTTTCGGTGCGCAGGGCATCTTTCTCTGCCTCAGTCAGGCCATTAGCAGGCTGACCGGTTACATTACCGGAGCCAGATTTCATCTGGTCATCAATCAAATCATTCATAAAGCTTTGAGCTGCAGAAGTCTGAGCTGCAGGCTGAGCACCCTTAATAGCATCAATGGCTTCTTTGATTTCATCAGCAGTCTTGCCGTCTTTGATGGCCATATTGATTACAGCCTTCACACCAGCACTGCCATCATCCAAAGCATTGAGCGCAGCCAAACGGCTTCTTTCCTCATTGCGGATTTGCTCCTCATTAGCCGGAGCGGTGGTTTGGTTCGCAGGAGCAGCACTGTTAGTCTGTTCACTTGCTCTGACACCGATAGCACTCAAAATAGTGTTTACGGCATTCATAAGATTTTCATTCATCGTTTTGTCCTCCTTTTTGTGGATTTTGTTTTTAAGTAAGTCAGCATCTCCCTGGCTCAGCTGATGCCGTACATGGTTGACCACAAGCACATTGCCGTCAAGAACAGGTTCAACCTCACCTTGAATCTGGTCACAGAAGCCATGGGCAAGGCATTCCTCAGCCGTAAGCCAGGTGCTGTTTTTCATCATGGCTTCTAGCTCTTTTTCGCTGAGCTTGCAGCGCTCCTTATAAGCCGCCACAATACTAGCCTTTACAGGCTTGAGCATTTCAATAAGCTTGCCCAGCTGTTCAGCGTTGGCAGGCTCTGCCAGGCAGACCATGGGGTCATGAATCATCATCATAGCATTGACCGGCATAAAGATTTTTTTGCCGGCCATAGCGATGATTGTTGCAGCACTGGCCGCCAAACCATCAATCATTACAGTGGTATCACCGGAGTAAGACTTTATCTGGCTGGCAATGGCGTGTGCAGCAAAAACATTGCCGCCGTTGCTGTTGATACGGATGCAGACCGGCTTGCCTTCCAGCTTAGCCAATGCATCAGCAAAGCCTATTGGGCAAACATCGCCACTGCTGTCATACCAAGGCTTTTCGCTGACGATATCGCCATAAATGCGGATTTCAGCAGTGTTTTCAGATGCTTTATTGATAATCTCCCAAAATGGTTTACTTTTCACCATCGTTCTCACCTCCTTCCTCAGTCTTTACATTCTGATGAAGCGGATAATTGAGGCCATTGCCTTGCCAATGCTTATGTTCAGCTTGCAGCTGCGCAATGTTTTCCTTGTATTCCGTGCCGGTGATTTCAGCAGATTCCTGTTCACCGGTACTGAAGCCATAATCAACACGCAGCTTGGCGGCCTGAACCTCTTTCACCGGGTCAAGCATCCCCATAGTCGGGCCATACCAGGACGCACGGCTCCACGCCTTACGCAGCAGCGGGTCACTAAAATAGCCAGGCGCTTGAATGCGTCCAATAGCCACCGCCTCAGCCAGCCAACGCTCATACACCGGCTGACAAAAATCCCTTGCGAACCAAATGCGCCGCTTCTTGGCAACCGCCTGAAACTGGAGCAAGGCACCGCGTGCAGCACTGTACGAGCTTTGGAAGCGCGACAGCAGCACTTCTGAAGGAATTTCCAGCGCCGCGCCCACCTGAGCAATCAGCGCATTGACGAAGGCCTCAAAGGTGGACAGGCTGCGATTTGCATCCACGGTCTGTACTTCATAGCCAGGCGGCAGCTCGTTCATCGTGCCGGCACCCAGCTCAAAGGTATATTGGTCGAAAGCAACCTTTTCATTCTCGCCAAAGGCTTCCGGCAAAGCGTTTGGAAGGCCTTCACCTGCGTCCTTCGTTTTGAAGAACAGCGTAAAATAGCTTTTGATGATTGCAGCAGTAAGCTCCGCTGTGCTATAACGGTGCATCTGCTTCAATTCTTCAATGGCCGGTGCCAGAATCGGCACGCCGCGGTACTGCTCCGGCCTTTCCTCATGGCTGATTTGCAGGATGTTGGGCGCACCTGTTTTGCGCCCGAAGGCTTCCACGCGCACCCATTTTATGTTCCTGTTTTCCGTCGGGTCATAAGGCACCCGGTCAGCAACCCAATAGGCTACAACGGCACCATCCGTATTGATTTCAACACCGTTAATAATCCTGTTGCCATTCTTGGGATTACGAACCTCCACCTCATTAAGCGCACCAATAAGACTATAGGTATTAGGATTGCAGACACGGCTTGCTTCAAAAAGCTGTATCTTGGTGGTATAAGGATTATCGCCTAAGGCCTTACGATATTTAATCGCCGCCCAGGCATCTCCGTCCACAATAGACGATATAAAAGCAACATCCTGCATATCGTAAAAGTTATGCTTGCGATACAGGTCACACTCTACGCTCTGCGCCCACAGATTAAACTCTGCCTTAGTGTGTCTGCGCCATTCAGCAGCTTCCTCCGGGCTCATGCCCAACAAGCGATAATCCGGACAAGGTGAAGGCACAAGGCCAGCACCAACAACATGCGTCCTGTAGCGATTAATGGCAGCAGCGCCAACAGGGCTGTTAATGGCCATGTCAGCACTGCGGTTGCGCAGGATGTTCAGATTTACGTCAACATCACTTTTCGGGCTGGACCTTATCGGCCAATAACCACGCATAGCTTGTTTTTCGGCACTGGCACCACCGTTGCTGTAGCCTGTGTTTAATACAGGCCTGAGGGTGATGCCAGTGGGCCGCTCTTGTGTTAATGTTTGGCCAGTAGGATGTCTGGCCTTACGATTGTAGGGTGTTCGTTTCTTACTCATTTCGTAGCCTCCTGTTTTATTTGAGCGCTAATCACGGAAAAGCACTCTTTTTGCACGCCTATATCCCTCAGATGCAGGCGCATTATCGTCTTCAGTAGCGCCCATGGCTCGCAGGCGATTTATTTCAGCCTGAATGGCGCTAAGGTCAGCGCGCGTCAGCAGCCTATTGCCAATGCGGTAGCTCTGACCGGTGGCCAGAATAGCCTGCTCCGCCTTCAGGTACTGGCGATAGCGTTCGTTCAATGCATTGCTCATTCTGTTCTCCTTCCTCGTTTGATGCAGCCATAGCGTTTCTGTGGCTTTGCAGCAGGTGCAGGAGCCGTTGCCCCGCCTGCTTCAACATTGTTGCCCTGCGCCAGCATAGCATCCAGCTTTTCAAAATTAGGTGCAATACTGCGCATGCAGGCAAGATTATACACAGCAAGGTTCAGCGGCTCATTGCGCTTATCCTTGGCTATGTTCGTCCACTGAAAAACAACTACGCCGTTTTTCTTACGCGGCACCAGCTCCTCGGAAATCAGACCGCGAAAATAAATGCGATCATAGCCACGATTTGAATACGACTCTATGACAGCATCACTGCTCAGGCTCTTATCGTCAGTTTTCAGCAGACCTTGCAGCGCTTCAACGAATTTTTTCATCCGATGCTTATCGTCTAGTGGAAAATGCATATACTTAGCTCCCTGAACCTCAATGCTGAGACGGTCCATGATTTGCTGCTTGCCCGTATCCGTGCCGATGAACACCAAAGGAATGGAGCTGTTACGCATCTGCTTTTTGCCAATCTTGGCAACAAGGTCTTCGTTGGCCATGTTTGAGCCTTTGATAGCAAAGCGCTGACGGAAACAATTCTTAAAGCAGTAGGCATACACGTAATCAGTATAGTGACCGCCGCAGTCTATAAAGGTTCTGGCGATTTTCAGCCCTCGCCCATTGGCAAATTTATAGGTTTTGTCCAGGACGCGGTCTAATTGCTCCCACACCTCGGGAGTGTCGGGAACGCCCAGGATAACGCCTTTACGTATGCCCCAGCGTTCTTCACCATGCCCCCAGCCGGCAACCTCATATTCCAGGCGATTATCCTGCGTATCCACCGCCGCCGTCAGCAGCAGAACGCCTTGCGGCAGCTCAGCGCCATAATCCTCGCGCCGCTTAATGAAGATATCCTCACTCTCGAAATTGCCTTTGCGCTCGTAAGATTCACCGAAGCGAGTATTGTATATTACCTTCTCACGCTCCGGGTCGCCTTCTGCCTCCAGCCATTCCTTCATGACATCGTTCCAGCTAATCCAGGGGCTTGTCCAGCAATTCACGAAGAAGCTGCGCGTATCGGTGGCAAAAGCTGCAGGGTTTTGCGCTACATACTTCTGCGCAGCATTGCGCATATCATTCTCACTGAATTCAAAGCCACAATCAGGGCAAATCCATTTCACTGATCTGACGACAACATGCTTTTTGTTATGTTCCTCGCTGCTATCGAAGTCGGCAAGCATCTGCCGGTGTGTAAGAAGGTGGAATTCGCCACAATTCGGGCACTGATGCTGCCATTCCTCCTGCGTACCGGTCATATACTCGTCATCAATACGGCTAGTGCCTTTTATCTTCGGTGTGCTGAAAAGGCCAATTACCCTGTTAAAGTAGGTGGTAGTTCTCTTCGCCGCCAAATCAACAGGGTCGCCTTCTACGCCGGCGCTATCCGGGAAGCGGTCCACTTCGTCGCAAAGCAGAATGCGTATAGGTTTGGAAGCAAGTCCGCTTGGGGCGTTCGCACCTGCTATAATCAGCCTGCCGCCGGTAAAATACTTGCTCATGATGGTGTTGCTAGTATTGCGGCTTTTGTTTTCGCGGAAAATGCTTTTCAGGCTTTTGGAAAAATCCTCGCCGTCGCTCAACGTAGGCTGAATCATCATCATGGTGCAGGGGTCAAGCTGCGCAAAGCGGCCAATGACATTGTTCATGATATCGGAATTATGTGTAGGGATCATAGCTTTGCCAGCCAGGTATAAATGATTTGGAGAATCAACCGCAATACAGCACACCGGTCTGGATGTAACCGGTGTAATAGCTACAATCCTGCGTCTTTCAGTCTCCGTTGTTCGGCAGCCTTCTCTTGCCTTCTGGCGTTCCAATTGTCTTTTAAGCTTGAATACCGGTGTATCCTCATAAACAAGAAAAGATATACGCCAAACCTGCGAACGCGCCTTAGTTGGCGAGTTGCTGCAAATAGCGGTTTTTGCTTTCACTGTATGTTTGATGCCCAAGCTATGAAGCAGCTCAGATACACCATCAATAAGTATCTTTGATTTTAGCGTTATCTCACAGCGCCCCTTCTTCGTAATGCTGCCGTCTGAGTCCATCAGACCTTGTAGCAACTCAAAGCGCTGCTTGACATCAGAGCGCAGATAAATAGCAGGAATATGTTTGTTCCCAATAAGATTCAGCTGCGCCAGTTTAGAGCGCAGGGTATGCTTTTCATTGATGACCTCATCAACCGGTATATCTTTTACACCTTTCCATTTGTTGTGAAGGCTTATCTGTCTATGGCACTCAGCGCAACGGCCATCCTTTGTCCGCCCTGTTACGCGGATATCATGCCCCCTGCGACAGATATGACTACTAACAAGTGGGTCAACCTGCACGTTTTTTACGTTCGGTTTATCCTTAAAATTCCTAACAATGACGTTATAGCCTTCTGCTTCAATATATCCGGCAACCTCGATATCTTTTTCCTGTACAGTTAACTGTGCCGAATAAGAATTGCCATCGCCAAGCCAGAAACCAAGGAGATACGGATGTATCAGTAATTCCTTTGTTTTTATCTTCAGCGGCTTAGCTACGGGAATAGCATATGTATTATAGCTACCTGATTTATAGTCTTTCAGCAGCTCGCGAGTCGTTAAGACACAAGGCTGACGCCTGTTCGGCTCAACATACCATTTATGTTCAGCATCAGCCACAACCTTAGAGCCATCTGAAAACTGTACCTCAAAGCATTCGTGATTCTCCATGATTTCAGAACGCCAAAGTACACTGCACTGTTTTCCGGTCTCATCGAATACTTTATCGCCTTTTCGCAGTTCAACTATTCGCTTCCAGCCTTCAGGAGTGGGTATAGGCGTATCTATATCTAAGGCTTTTCCCACCTGCGAGCAGCTCTTGACGACAACACGATGCACGCCCTTATCCGTAAAGGCATCCATGATGCTGCGCTGATAAGGTGCTCTGTCGGTGCGCCATCTGCCCGGTTCTGCTGATTCCTGCGGCAGCATGCGGTAGGTATCTGCCCATTCGCTGACAGTATTTTTGGGTGCCAGCTTAAGGCCATTGTTGAAAATGCGGCGCAAAAGCAATACTGTTTTCTGAGCACACATGCTAATCGCCCTCCTTCTCATCAACAGCATCAAACATGGTCGGTGTATAATCCCTGATTTCTTCCAAACGTCCTTCAACCTCCATGCTCAGCAGCTCTTCAATCTCCGGCTTGCTCTTTCCAAAAAGCAGCGGTGCCATTTTCGACGGAATGCCGCGTATCTGATTGCGGAAGTTGACCAGTATTTCCGTCAGAACAGCCTCTACATCTGCAGCATCGTGCATCTCGCGCCGCTTTTGAGCCAGCTGGATTTCCGCCAGCTCTCTTTTGGCCTTTTCATGCAGAGCTTTTTCTTTCATCAGGTCAACGGATTCATCAGTTTTGTATTTATAGGCATAGTATTCAGCTATAACCTCGGGAAGAAGGTAATCTCCTTCGGGCTCTCTGGTAAGTATTTCTTCGTCTGCCAGCTGGCGTACGCGCCTGTCAGTGATGCCCAGCAGGCGTGCAAGCTCAGCGCCGGAGCCTCTTGGTACTATTTTTTTCGCCATGAACATCACCTCCTTTGCTGTTTGTCCACTGTAGGCAATACAAATCCGCTAACAAAATGCACCGCTTTAGGCTATTTTGCAGCCTAGGCGGTGCGGAAATTGAGAATGGCAAAAGTGGAAATGCTGTCCAGGCTAAATTTCCGCTTTTTGCTTTCCTAACAGGCTATGAAATTGTCGACGAAAAATTTTTGCGTATTAGTGGAAGTCAAGAAAAAATTTTGCACCTTTTGGACATGTCCGATTTTTTACCTGCGGAAGGAAATGTGATTTTTTAAATTCACAGCTAGACAATTTCCGGGAGTTCGCCGACCCGCAGGCTTTTTATTTTCCTGGAAGAACCTATGGCATCTGTCCACAAAACGCAGACAATAGAAAAGCCGTCGACCAATGGCCAACGGCTCTCGCTATTCTTTTCTCTCACGCTTTCGCTATTATACATTATAGCACCGATTCACCCTCGCATTCTATCGCATCTTTCAAGAATACTGTTTAAACCTTTGGCATGAAGCTTATGTACATGTTGCCATGTATAGTTAAGCTCTACTGCTATACGTTCCCACTTCTGGTAATTCAAATACCTGCGCTGCATCACAAGGCGCATCGGTCCCATCGGCAGCAGCGCAACTAAAGCCCGGACTTCTGCCAGCTGGGAGCACAGCTCATTGCAGCACTCAGCAATAATCTTTTCCTGCTCAATTATTTTTGCTATGGAATTTTCCAGCTTTTGGGCATTGCCACTACCACCGCCAGGCGATTGGCTATAAGCAAGCGTAACCTTCTGCGCAATGCTACGCAGCTCCTGCAGCTTATCCAATTCTCCCTCCAATGTGCGCTGAGCATACATGGCGCCTTTCAGCTTTTCTTTTAGTTCTTCTTTAGTCATACGCTGCCCTCCTACCGGTTTTGATAATCTGCATGCAAACTTAAAATTTTATTACGGGTATTTTCCTATGGTTTTATATTCTTAAAGATTAAATTTTGCGTTTTAATCGTCTTTCACATATACGCATACCTCTAGCCTAGGTCTCTTCCTGTCAACGGAAAAATCCATATCACGCACGAGCACCATCTTGTCATCAAGATATAATGCGCCCTCTAAGGCATCACAAAGAAGCTTATGCGTGTTGTTCATATCGCGCCGCCTGCCGTCTGGCCAGAAGGCGAATACCTCCAGCACAATCTTTTCTTCCGGTTCAGGCACGCGCCAGCCTTCCCGATGTGCCAAAGCATTAGCAATATAATACGCCTCTTCCTTCCAGGCTCTTGCCAATGGCGTAAGCACACGGTTCCGGCGTCCCATGCACGTGAAGTTTTTATAGCAATGATTGACGCTAGGCGGTATGGTTAATATTAAATTCAATTTATTCATTCCGTCGCTTTGCTCCCTTCTTGCGCTTATAATCATCCCTAAGCTCCATCTTCGCTCTGATATACCATTCGCAGGTTACAGCATTATAATATTTCTCCACGCTGATGATGCGATAGTCAGGATGCTTTTGTTCAAAATGTTTTTGCATATCTTCGCAGTCTTCCGGCCAAAGAGTCAGCTGCTGGAATTGCTTACGACTTGTTTTGGTATCGCTTACAGATTCCAGCGGTTTAACAAGGTTACGGGACGATGTGTATCTTTTGCGGCCTTTAGGATCTTTGCTAAGGTAACATACCAAAGCTTCAATTCCTCCATGCTCTGCCTGAATACGCTTGCTGTTCGCCCAACCATGTCCCCATGCCTTTTCGATAGCATCACGGTCTACGCCACGATTAATCAACAGATGATGATGCACTCTTCCCTTGCTGCTAACCTCGGTAACATAGATGTATTCCAATTCTTTGCCATTAGCCTTATATAATCTTTTCAATCTACGCATATAATTACGCAGCCTTTTCTCTCCCTCTTCAGGTGTACCAGGCAGGTTATCATTGTCATAGCTTAAAGTCAGGTGTATATCTTTGCTGCCAAAATTGCTTTTGGCCAGCAGCCTAAAATATCTTCGTGCCTTTTTATCATTAAGGTTCTTCTGTTTAGGAGTAGTTGCCTTCTGCCTGCCGCCTCTAGATGGCTTATATTGCAGTTCAACAAACGGAAACAAATCAATCTCAATGTAGTCTGCTTTTTTATTTCCGCTGACACCTTGGCAATAATATGTTTTTTCCCGGATGCCGCTTTTAGCTCTCATTGCCATTGATTTATCCCCCTGATATTCTTTGTGGTCGCTTTGTTATTACTTACATACAAGCCTCAAAGGCCTCTGCAGACCTTCAAAAAACTTCTATTATATAATGAAGAAACCTGCGAGGCAGAACAGCCCCGCAGTATTCCCTTCATATATTCTTTATCATCTATTATTTACGCTAGCCTTTTGGCCAACATTTATTATGCTTCCATTCTCTGATGCGCTCATTGCGCATCTCGCGACATTCAGCCGCTGCTTTTGCCTTCGCCTGGCGCTTCCCGTTCAGTATGGCCAGGACAAATTTATACTTGTTGTAATCGCTGCATATTCTGCCGCAACCTGGGGAACGCTCGTCACATTTTCCGCAGGGGCATGCTATTGATATGTCATATGCTTTCGCCCCACCAAAAGCCTTAGCTGCTTTAATCATCTTCTCCGCCCACCAGCGCCAAGCCAATAAACAGAACTATGACAGTTATAACAAGATTAATGGTAAAGTTATCTACATTATCCACTTGCTTATACGTCCTTCCTTTTTTCCGTCGCAGAGCGCAGGCCGCACCATTGCGAAATACTTCTTCTTTGTTCTGCGCCATTTGCATTGCTTGTATATAATCGCTAGTTAAATATGAGCGAGGCAGCAGCTCTACGACCTGCGCTCTGCGGCAGTATTAGCAGTATTATATTAGAGACGAATAAAGTCGGTTCCATCAAAGCTGTAACTGTATGTTTTGCCGGTCTCTTTGTACCAGCCAGCTTCAACCTGATATTTATCAAGCCAGCGTTGCAGCACATCGTTAAGCTCGTCTTCGAGTTCATCCACAGCGGCCGTCATAGCTTTTCCAGTAACGAAATCACCCCACGGCTCGCTGGCTTCGCCGCCTTCAGTAAATGCCTGATCCTGAAATTCTTCGAGCAGGCTGTCTATGCAGATGTATGGTTGCCAGCCGGATTCAGCCATTTCCAAAACGGTTACGATATCTCCTGCTTTCAAAAAATCTTTAGCTTCCTTCAGCGCTTCCTCCGGAGTGTCATACAAATCAAGATTATCATAGTCGGCGGCAAGTGTATCGCCAATCACGCTGTACATCAGCTCGCTCTTTTTGGGTTTAGCAGCCTGACGCGGATTGCGGCTTGCTGCAGGTTTGCGTAAGCCTTATGCACATAATCACCATCGCCGCTGCACTGCCAGTCATTGATGGCAAGCTGCGCACGATTAACTAATTCGTCCACCTTATTGATTGATGTTTCCTTATTATTCATGGTCGTTCTCCTTTGTTTTTTCTGCAGCCTGCTTATTGCTTTCCACCATGTGCTTGTTCTTTTCTTTGAACAGGTTGGCCAGCTCATGGAATTTATTGATGCAGCTTTCAGTTAAATCATTCGTTTTCTCGTTCATTTTTATCTCTTGCCTGCCCCTTTCACCAATAAGCCTTCTTTATGCGCCTGACGCGCTATCTTAGCAGTTTCATCATCGCTAAATGCAAGGCAACTCGGGCAAATCGTTATTTCTTGGCCATTCTTCAATATATAACGATTGCAACTGCCGCTTCTCTGCCCGCATAAGTTACATTTACGCCTCATGCTTTATCCCTCCCGATTTCATCTGGATACGCTCCACTCTCATAGGCGTGTTGAGCTTCGTCTACCGTCGGCTGCTCACGCTTACAATAGTACGCATAATTAAACGCCTCTTCCTTCAGGGATTCCATCAGCCTAACTTCTTTAGGCAGGAGCATCTGCAGCGGGATCTGCTTTCCGTTACCATCCCTGTAATAATCTACAGCAGCAGTATAAAATTTGCGCGTTACCACCATCAAAGGTTCGGACGAATTTTTAAAGCCATCCATGAGCACTACCAGCTGCATGCCATCGCCAAAATCCTTGTGGGATACAAAATTTACTTTTGTTACCCACATATGCAAAGGCAAATCATCTTCATTTTTAGCCGGAAATTCAAGCATTCTGCGTGCCACTCCCGGCAGGAGCGCCCAAAGCTTGCGAAAATCCTCGTGCAACACATCAGCCCTGCTCACGATGCTTTCCTCCGGCTCCGCATCTGTAGGTTTAACCGTGTAGCGCACCTTCGTGCTTCCACCCTTGCGAATGATAAATTTTACTTCGAATTCTTCCATTTAGAAGCCTCCTTGAAATCAATATAGCTGATTGCAAAGCACATAATCATGACCGTCGCAATAAGATAAATCGCAAAATCAATAAGCATAATCTCCATAACTACGCCTCCTGCTCAAACTTTGCCAAGCGCTTGGTAATCTGGTTTTGGCTCTGCGACAACGCACTGGCCAGCGCTTTGCATACACCAGCGCCACGCTTGCCATCCTGGACCTTATCCAGATGCTCCAGCAGCTTATTGATGCCGTTGAGCACCGCCCAAATCTCCACCTTAAGCTCCAGCGCCTCTTTCTGAGCGCCTGCATCATTTTCACTTTCCGCCAACTTGCTGCGAAGCTCTTCCAGCTCCTGCGCAACAGCCTCAGGCACCTTTTCCACAATCTCTGTCTTTGTAGCAACTGTTACCGGCTGTTTGAGCTGTTCTTCCAGCTCTTTGATACGCTCTTCTAAGATAGCTGTTTCCTGCTCTCTGTTATAAAGGCTTTTACGCAGCTCTTCAGCTTCATGCTCCAAAACATCGCGCTGAGTACTCATTGCTTCAGCAATCTTCTTGCTTTCGGCGGCACCAGCCAGCTGCATACTGAGCTCTTCGGCCTGCCTGCTGACCTTGGCCAGCTTCTCTTCAGTCTTTCTGGTCAGCTTATGGTCAGCTTCAGCTTTGGCTTCGGCAGCTTCTTTGGCCATCTTCAGCTTTTTGATTTCTGCCTGCAGCTCACGCGTGCTGATATCCTCAACATGCGCTTCCTTGATAAAATCCTCACGCTGTTCTGCCGGCACGCCTAAGAGTAAAACAGCCTGCGTATACGTCAGCTTTTCTACCACGTCGCTTTTCGCCGCGCTGCCAAACAATACACCCTGATCAGCGCCGTATTCATCATATACGCGCATAAGGTTATTGGCCGTTCTTTGGCTAAAATCCACCGCCTCAGCAAGCCATTTGCCAAATTGGCCAGGCTCCAGCATCTCTTTAACTTCTTTCAGCTTCTTGCCGATAAGGATGCTGTTGCTCAGGATCAGCTTGCGTGTCTGGTCCTTGATTAAATTGATTTCCGCCGCCACCATCTCCGGTGTGCGCGTTACCTGCAAATCATTCATGCTGCTTTCGCTCCCTTCTTCTTACCTACTTCCGCTAAATATTTTTTATAGCTCTCAACAAAGGCTTCCACCTCCTGCGTCATGCCACAGTTATGGTTACCGCGCACCTGAATGATTCGCTTTTCAGGACCAACAAGCTCCATTGTATAAAATGGCACTTCCGGTTCTTCAAGTCTGCGTATCAGGATAATGGTGCACTTCCCTTTAGCATGCCTATCTGCATATGTTCCTACGCAATGATGCAGGACTTTGCCTTCAGCAATAAGCTCCGATGAGCTTTCAGCAACCTTTGCTAAAAAACCGCCGGCGGTAAAGTTATACTGCTTGCGTTCCTCTTTAAGTTGGGCAATCTGCTTATCAAGCTCTTCATCTGCTTTAATCTTAAGCTGTGTAATAATGTTCTGGTGTGCCTGCTGCAGGTCATGCGGCTTCAGCACCGCCGTATCTTCCAGGTTTAAGCCAAGCTTTCCGCAGTCTTGCAGGTAATCAATCCAGTCGATAAGAACTCCTCGTATGCTGTAGTATCTTTTCTTTTTCTGCTGCTGATGATATATATACTTTAAAGTCTCTTCTGAGCAAACGCCATAGCCTTTCAATGTGTCAAACATTTCGCATGTGTCGAAGTGACTCAGCTGTTTCAGCTCCTTACGCTTTTGTGCAAGGTCCACAAGACTAAAGCGCGAATTTTTCTTTAGATACAGCGCCAAATTCAGCGTATCTATATCTGTTGCCAAAGCAGATAATGCCAATACGTCATTTTTCCCTATCGGTACCCGCAGCAGCTCCTTCGGAGTTTTCCCACGCCAATTAAAAAGGTTCCGGAAACTACTGCGAGTGTCCAATCCTTCAGCAACAACATTCCCCAAGCCCATTTTCATCACATATTCCAGCTGCGGATGCTTTTGGTAAAACTCTATATATTTAAATGCATCCCCTCCGAAATGTGTAGTAAGTCTGAGGTATGCATCCAACTGGCTGTATTTCAACCAGCTATCCGTCAAAAGCGGTATTAGTCTGTCCAACCCATTCCACACTATATAACCGCTAAGCTCCATGATATAGTTCCTACTATACAGGCTTCTTCTTTTATCCCACCATTCATAGCCAAACACATCTCCTGAGCGGCTCCAATGTGAAACCTCATGCCTACGCATCAGGTAATACTCCCGCGGTACATAATCGTCAACAATTTCTCCAGTATCAGCGCATATATAACGATAAACAGCAAAGCTGCGAGCAATGATTGCTTCCTTGTCATACAAAGCACGTTCGAAATATGTAAAATAATGCTTCTCTTCAATCTCCGGCTTGCGCCAGCCATGTACAACCTCACCCTTTGCTCTGCATTTGGGACAGGTTGCTTTATCTTTGTGTGCCAGATCTGCAGCAAGGACAATATTCTTGCCGCATCTGCTGCAGACAGCTTTCTGCTTATCTTCACGGTCAGGCACCATGAAAAAATTTCCGGTTCCCGTAGCTACCTGATTAAAATAGCGTTTCACATTATCGCCAATGCCAGCGGGAAAGTACCGCATGAAGTGCAAAAAATCTTTGTTCTCTGACAGCTTTTCACCTCTGGTCGGATAGCAATAAGAAACCTCCTGCTCTATCTCTTTGCGATTCATTCAAGACACCTCTTAGAAAAAATCATCAAGATTGACGCTTACAGCGTCCTTACCAACGCCAGTCTCTGCCTGCGTTCCGGCTGTTTTGCCAAGCGCTTGGCGCGCGGCCGCTGGCTCTGCTGCTGGCTTTGCGGCCTTGATGTTGTAATATCTGCAGGCGATTTCGACCGCCTGCGCCTCATCCACGCAGCCACAACCGCCAACGGCGTGCTTCTTGGCCTCTGCCTTGATGGCATCCAGCGCACCAGCCAAACTCTTCTTTTCCGCAAGGATTTTCTCCGCAACCTCCGGGCAGGAAGTTGCCTGCTGCAGCAGCTGCTCAGCAATATACTTAGAGCATGGATCCTTGGCTGCTTCCATTTCTTTATCCAGCTTTTTAATTGCCTGTTTCTGTCCTTCAGTTAATACCATTGCTAACCCTCCATGTCTTTCAATTTACGTGCTTTGCGATGCAAGGCAAAGCATGGCACCGCATGACGCGACAGTTTGCGTTCTGCTGCCTGCAGATGCTCTTTGTAGCTGATGCGATGGCTATGGTATACGCCATACATAAAACGCATGATATTATAGCGGTCAAGCTTTTCCATTGCTCTTCTCCTCTTCCTCCCAAATTTCCATGACTGCACCAGCAAAGCGCTGGCAGGTTTTGTTTTCCTCTTCATTCAGCTGACGCTTCTTAACCTGAATGCTGCGCTGGTATAATTGTTTGGCCAGCACATCCAGGCGGGTATCCTTAGCGTTGAGCTTGCCATAATCGTGCGCCGCAACGAGCGCCATAGCCTGCAGCAGCACTTCCATTGTTTCTGTTGTTGCTGCCTTTGTAGTCTGGATTTCGCGCGCTGCCGATACAGCAATTGCCTGAGCAGGCGCGATGCCCTGTTTGGCGCATTTAAAAGCAGCACGGCGTTTATTTTTACGACCTATACTACTCATTGTGGCCTCCCATTTGGCTGATTTCCTCGCCGATGAGCTTATACAGTTTCTTCAGCTCCTCTTTGGTCAGCGTAATGCCCTTGCCAGGCTTGCCGTTAGGGTTCCAGGTGCGCAGGTCATATTTTGTGTATTTCTCATCCCAGATAACCACGTTCAGCTCCTTGGTGTAACCGGAAGGGTTCTCGCTGAGAGCGCCGATTCTTCTTTCCAATTTGAAATCAATTTTCATTGTATTTGCTCCTTGCTTTTGTTATAATAACTATGATCGTTTTGCTTAGAGCATTGACAGTTTGCGGCTGCCAATGCTCTTTTTCTTTTGTCCATGCCAGTGGTGCTCATTTACGCACCTCGATGGGGATCAACACAATATCACCAGGCTGCAGGTCGCCTTTTATATTGCTAATTTTGCGTGTCCAGAAGATAACCTCACGGACGTCGCGCCGGTCGCCTTCGCTATCCATGACACCGCCTACCAGGTGCCACAATGTGTCACCCTCAGCGGCAGTAACCTTGACAACGTAGCGGTCAACCGGACGGCTGTAGTCATACGCAGCCCACACGCAGCAAGCTGCGAGGATGGCGATTAAGATTTTTTTCATTGTTGCTTCCCTCCTTCCCAAGGTTCTACGAAAATACCGATATCGATTTTAGCGTTCTTAAGTTCTTCTTCCAGCTGATCCGGCGTAATACCGTAGGTTTCGGCCAAATATTTCATGATAGGATTTTCACGCATAATCTCATCTCCTTCCCTACCGCCTCGCGTTCCGTGCTATAATAAAAGCACAGGATGGAGGTGATTGTTATGAGGTTAAATATTGACTGCGTCCGTGATGTAATGCTTTGGGCTGAAGCGAATAGTGATTTGCGTCATCCTGCAATTTACATTGATACAGTTTTATCTAAATCCCTCGCAGAAGCATACGAAGAAGTGCCTCCGCCAATTCCGCCGCCTCAATTTGAACTGCTCACTCGTTATGACAACGACGAGCTCGTATACCACATTAAATCTTGCATCAGAGCCGGTCTTCTGGACGAATTTACTTCTCAAGACGGCTACAGCATCTGCGTATCAGATTTAACGCCATCAGGACATGCTTTTTTAGAAAGCATCCGTTACCCAGTCGTTTACGATAAGGTTAAGAAGGTTTTAAACATGCTTGGCGTTAAATCGCTTGAGGCTGCAACGCAAGCTTCTTCACTCGTAATATCTAACCTTATAAAATCTGCCATAGGTTAAAGCTTTTCTCTTACACATTCTTTGATACATTCCGTCAGCTCATCTTTTGTCGGCGGAGTGTATCCTTTTTTTACTATGTACAAAACTAAGGCTTTAAATCTGTAGTGAGTACCCAAAAGCAGATAGCCCGTGAAAAGATTAGTTATCACCAGTAACCCTATTGCTATTGCCATCTCCCTCACCCTCCCTTCCTCAATTCCTCCACCCGCGCCAGACGGTTAAACGCTTGGCGCGTTGCCGGTGTATCCGGCGTAAATTGAATGCTCATTTTTTGCCTCCTTCCCCACCGCCTCGCGTTCCGTGCTATAATAAAAGCACAGGAAGGAGGTGAGAATATGGTCACAACATATAGGATAGACACAAGTTCGCTTTCGCCGGATGAGTATGAGCGGTTTTATGATGCTGTGGATCGCTTCGCTTTTATGATTTGCGTAGGGAAGCCGCGCATACTCGAGGTTACATGGGATGAAAACGAACCATTAGAAAAATTAGTGCCTATTCCACCGGGATGTCTTTGGTATAAATTTTAATGGTGATTTTTTCGGCTTCAGGGCTACGTTCGACAATGGCCCTGAAGCTTTTTTTGCTGTTTATCGTATTCAGCAGCTGTTGAGCTGCTAACATACACAAACAGAAAGTTTTTTCTGTGATATTGATTGAGAGTGCAGGTTCTTCTTTCATGCCTTCGCCTCCGTAGACTTTAGTTTTAAAAGCTCAATCTCTTATTTACGGCCCTTATTAACCAAAGTCCCTATATAAACCCCGTCCGTTGTAAAGTAAGCAATACTTTCGCGAATGGGGTTTTCTTTTGCCCCTGTACCTTCTTTGGTTACCACTTGAATAACTTTAACTAATTTACAGTCTTTTAAGGTACTATCCATAACTCTCACCCTCCCTTCTTCAACTCCTGCACCAGCTGCAGCAGCTCATCCAGATACTCCAGCTTACTATAGCCTTCAAGTTCGCAGACCATAAGGTCCATGCGGATGTCTGCCAGCAGGCGCAGCTTCATTTTTTCCCGCGCCAGACGGTTGAACGCGCGGCGCGTTGCCGGTGTGTCCGGCGTAAACTGTATGCTCATTATTGCCTTCTTTTCCACCACCTCGCAGCAGTGCTATAATAAAAGCACAGGAAGGAGGTGATTTTATGAATACTTCAAACCATTTCTTTAAGACTGCCCAAGTTTGCGAAAATGGACATCTGCGAAACAGCGATACTAGCACACACTCTGCTAAAAATGAAGATTTTTGCTCAATATGTGGTGCTAAAGTTATTTCTGCTTGTCCCCATTGCAGTAGCCAGATTCGTGGAGCCTACTATATGAATAAGCCAATTTATTCTAGTACTATGTATAATGTGTTAGAAGGCAGAAGATTATCATCACATATAACAAGTTATAAAGATGTTAAGGTTTCCGCTGCCGTTGATGTTCCAGCTTACTGTTATAATTGCGGTAAGCCATATCCTTGGACTGAAGCTACTCTGCAAACCGCCGAACACATCATTGACATGTTAGAAGAATTGACTGCAGAACAGAAAAAACAGTTAGTAGATTTTATACCAGACATCATCGTTGAAACTCCCCAGTCTCGTTATGCTGCTCTGGTCTACGCCAAGTTTCTTGATGGCCTTCAAGGACTTGCTGTTGATTGCTTCAAAGATTGGCTTAAGAAAAACGTATTGCCTACGCTTTTGGTCTTGATGAATATGCAAGAGCAATAAAGTAAAGGCCGACATGTCAGGACATTTTTGAAACTTGCAATGATACTGGCGCTTCATCAGCCAACAGTCACATATCTTCGACAGCTTCTTGCCACATTTATTGCAGAAGTTACCTTTTTTGACGACTTCCCCGCAATGCGGGCAGGTCGTCATTTCTTTGCCCATCGCCATTACCTCCCTACCGCCAGCGCCGCGCTGGCGGTTTTTGTCTAGTATACTAGACATCTATTGCATTAAAAAAGCAGATACGGAACAATTAAGAGCATTAGCAAGAGCTTCTAAAGTGCTAATTTTCACCTCCATCTCTTCGCCACTTTCCAATTTAATGATAGTAGCACGCGAAATATTAGCTTTTTTAGCCAATTCATCCTGTGTCATACAGTTTTCTTGTCTAATCTTACGAATATTATAAAGCATTCTTTTTCCTCCTTTCTATCTCCGTTGTGTCTAGTATACTAGATTTATTTCTTAATGTCAACTGTATTTGACATTTTTCTTTGCTTAATGTATAATCTAGTTGACATTATAAGGAGGCTTCCATCATGACTATCGGAGAATACGTAAAACAATATAGAAAAAGTCAGGGTTTATCAATGCAAGCTTTTGGCGAAAAATGCAATTTAAGTCGAGCATATATTTCCATTCTAGAAAAAGGGATTAATCCCACAACAGGTAAAGCATTCGCGCCAACAATAGAAACTTTAAACAAAATAGCTGAAGTTACTGGCGTTACAATCGATACTTTATTGCCAATGCTCGACAGTAATCAGCTAGTAACAGTAAATGCACCTTCCCCCTCTCTCTCCCTCACCCAGCAGGAAGAAACACACATAAAAAAATACCGCCAGCTGGATGCTGACGGCAGAGAGCGTGTTGATTATGTTTTAGATATGGAATATAAGCTTGCTAACGAGCGTGCTGAAAAAGAAGAGCAGCGTTTAGGATAATAAGAAAGGATGATTGTTATGACAAATATTAAAAGTACAATTAATGCTAACGGCGTTGAAATCCGTATAACAAGCTCTAAAGAGGCTGATTATATCTCACTAACCGATATTGCTAAAAAACGCAATCCCGAGTTTCCTGCTGATGTTGTTAAAAATTGGTTACGTTCTAGAAGTACTATTGAATTTTTAGGATTATGGGAAAAGATTAATAACCCAAATTTTAAACTGGTCGAATTCGACCAGTTTAAAAATCAAGCAGGTGAAAACAGCTTTGTACTCACCCCTCAAAAATGGATAAATTCAACCAACGCCATCGGCATAACCTCTAAATCTGGGCGCTACGGCGGTACCTATGCTCATTCTGATATAGCCTTTGAATTTGCGTCCTGGATTTCTCCAGAATTTAAGCTGTATATCATCAAAGATTACCAACGTTTAAAGGCTGACGAAAGTCATGCCAAAGAATTAGACTGGAGTGTAAAGCGTGAAATTGCTAAGTCTAATTACAGACTGCACACAGACGCTATCAAAGAAAGCATGCTGCCAAATCTGACGCCACAGCAGACAAGCTACACCTATGCTTCTGAAGCTGATATGATAAATGTTGCCCTTTTCGGCATGACTGCCCGCCAATGGCGAACAGCTAACCCAGATGCAGCCGGAAACATCAGGGATGCAGCAAGCATCGAGCAGCTCATCGTACTTTCCAACCTCGAAGGCTTGAATGCTGAATATATTCGTGAAGGCCTTGCGCAGCCTGAACGCCTGCTGAGGCTTAACCGTATAGCTAAATTTCAATTAAACGCCTTTTCCGAAAAACCACTGAAAAGCATAGAGACATTAAAGAAGCTTCAAAAATAAAAATACCGCCAGCTGGATGCTGACGGCAAGGAAGATATTGACGATTTGATTGATGTTAAGCTGGCCAAGCTCCAGCGCAAGGCGGAAGAAGGCGCGGAGAGTTTAGGATAATTTAGGAGAGGCGCTTCGCCGGCATGGTCGGTGCGCCGATGAGAGCGGAAGCGCTGAGGAAAAATAAAAGCCGCCAGCGGAAGGCTGACGGAGGAGTGAGTGTAAATACTATATATTGTGGTGTTTGATATTAAACCTATATATAGTACCACAACATTGACAAAAAAGCAAGTTTTTTCCCATACCTGTCATTGACATACATACTTTAAATGCGTATAATAGAGATAGGAAAAGCGCCGGTATCCCTACGGGGACCGGTACGGAAGAAGGCCTTCTCTGTTATGCAGAGGAGGTCTTTTTTTGTGAAAGAATTTAAAACAACAAGCGAACAAATAGAACTTTTGAAGCAACGCGGGCTAATTATCCCAGATGAAGAACGTGCAAAAAAATATCTTTTAAGCCAAAACTACTATAACCTTATCAATGGATACGCCAGATTTTTTCCTAGAGAAGGAGATAACTACACTGCTCAAACAAGTTTTGACGAAATTACAAGCTTATATGTCTTTGAACGTGAATTTAAGCAGGTATTGCTTTTAGGTATTTTAGAAGCAGAAACGCATTTAAGATCAATCTTTGCTCATCGTTTCGCTGAAAAATTTAAGGATGAACCTTATGCGTACTTAAATATAAACTGCTATGAGCAAGACAAGACGTTGTTAGTCGCAAAAACAATATCAAATCTTTCAAGAAAAATTTTGGCCCATAACAAGGATAAATCTAACAAAAACAGCAGTATTGCTCACTATCTGAGAAAGTACAAGCATGTTCCCATATGGGTATTGGTTAATCACATTGAATTTGGAGAACTTCGTCATTTGTTAAAGCACTCTAAAAAATCTTTGCAAAATAAGATTTGTAAAGACTGTCTTGAATTTATCGGGCAAAACATTCCTGATAATCACAGCCAGTTCCAACCGGAAACATTGAACAGTTTTCTTGAAAACATCAATGATATCAGAAATATATGTGCGCATAACAATCGCCTGCTTGGGTTCCGTTGCCACCAGAGCACTAAGTATTGGGCACCGCTTCATGAAAAATATAATATCCAGAAGGAGGACGAAAGGCGCAGCGCATATGAAGCCTTCTTAACACTTCAGTGCTTCATTAGCAGGAACGAATACGCTATAATGCATAACACATTCAAAAAACGTTTCAAGACACTTAGCAATAAGCTAAAAACAATCCCTGTTAATAATGTTTTAAAAGAACTTGGGTTTCCGGATAATTGGCATATTGATAACGATAAAATAGAACAACTTTAACTACGCAAAGCAAATACCGCCAGCGGAAGGCTGACGGCGGGGAAGAAATCGACGATATTATAGATGTTAAGCTGCCCAAGCTCCAGCACAAGGCGGAAGAAGACGTGGAGAGTTTAGAATAATAGATTTCGAAAGCGAGGAATGAAGACATGAAAGATGTAAAATTGTTTCAGAGTGCGCAAATTCGCTCCATTTGGAACGATGAAGCCGGAGAATGGTTCTTTTCTGTTGTCGATGTTGTCGGTGCATTGACCGACAGTGCAGATAAATCAGCTTATTGGCGCAAACTAAAGCAAAGAATGAAAGCAGAAGGCAATGAAACCGTGACAAATTGTCACAGGTTGAAATTGCTTGCAGAAGACGGGAAAATGCGTCTCACTGACACCGCAAATACAGAAGGTATTCTGCGTATTATCCAATCTATCCCCTCACCTAAAGCCGAACCATTCAAGCAGTGGCTTGCACAACTCGGCGCGGACCATATCCACGACCTTGAAGCAGCAGAAGCTTTCAACAAGGAAATAGACGCTCGCATTGAAGCACGAAATAATATCAAACAGCATAACGTTGCTCTCGCTGATGCAGCCTTTGCCGCAGGCGTAAAAACGAACCTTGACTTCGCCAAATTCCAAAATAGCGGTTACATGGGACTTTATGGCGGTGAAACCGCTGGCGATATAAAACGTCGCAAGAAGCTTAAACCTAATCAAGAGATTTTAGACCACATGGGCAGTGTGGAACTCGGTGCGAACCTGTTCCGCATCACGCAGGCAGAAGACAAACTGCGCCGTGAGAATATCAGTAGCAAAGAAGCTGCCAACAAAGTGCATTACGAAGTCGGTCGTACCGTTCGCAAAACTATTGAAGAACTCGGCGGCACAATGCCAGAGAAATTGCCTACGCCAAGCGAAAGTATCAAGCAACTCGATAAACCTAAAAAATAAAAATACTGCCAGCCGGATGCTGACGGCAAGGAAGAAATTGACGATTTGATTGATGTTAAGCTGGCCAAGCTCCAGCGCAAAGCAGAAGAAAGCGTGGAGAGTTTAGGATAATATAGGGGGACTTAATCATTAAGCATTTCAGTGTACATTGCACCCATGTCTTCCCTTTCATCGTATAAGTTATCCAGTTCTTCCCTCATATCACACAACTTCGTAATTAGGTACTGTAAATTTTCTTCTGTAATCTGCAGGGGAATGTCCTCTTCCTTGAATCTGCTGTTAAAGCGTATGGCTTCAGTACTAAAGTCACGCGTTAGCTCATCAATATAAGATTTTGTTAAAACCATAATAACCTCCAGAAAGGATGAAGAATAGGGCATTTAAAGCATCTTGCTTCTAATCAGTCGTTCCATTATAAGCAGCCGTTTTTCATTTTGCTTTTTATCCATATAATAGTACTCCATAATCTGTCTTACATGCAAAGAACATACCCATCCAGCTATAAAAAAACTGATTATGGTATTAATGATTAAGATAATGATTATAGTGATTGTTTCCATGATACCACCTCTGGGTATATCATATGTTTTGCGTTATAACAACATATTCAGTTTTAGAATACCGCCAGCAAATGACAAGCAATTTGCGTTTTATGCAAATTCTGATAAGCCTGCAAGCGGAAGAAAAAACGCCCCCGATATGGGGGCGCAACGATACATATATTAGTTTGCTGCGATAAAGCGTTTGGCTAATGCTTCTTGTAATATTTTGGATAAGCTCAGACCTTCTTCAGCGGCCTGTTCATCCATCCAGCGCGGAAGGCTAATCGTGCGTTTTACTGCACGGTTATCCTTGATATCTGCTCGAATAAAATTGGCAAATTCGTTATTTCCTAATTCAATATCTTGTAAATTGCTAAGCACAGGGATTTCTTCCTTACTGTCCTTCAAATATTCAATCCACTGCGTGAGCGCAGCTTCGGCCATCTTCATTGCATTGCCCAGAGTTTTCCCCTCGCTGATGCAGCCCGGTAAATCCGGAAAAAGAACAGTATACGTACCATCCTCGTTTGCATGGAACACAGCAGGATAAACGTATTCTTGTAGTGTTTGCCTCCTTTTCATGTTAGCGACTTCCTCCTTTTATTATTAAATGCTATTGAATTAATGATTGCGATTATAGTAAGAAGCCCGCAAAGCGGGCGGAGTAAAAAGTAATCTCTATTTTACTCCCGCAGCTTTGAGGATTGCTTTCGCTGTCAGCTCGTTCAATTCCCGGTGCCTTGGAACCTGAACGGAGCGGCTACCTGGTTTTTTGTAGATGGAATGATCTCCATCATCGCGTTCAAGCTTAAAGCCTGCTTGCGACAGCAATTTTACTAAATCGCGACGTTTCATTAAATCGCCTCTATTCGTTTTTCACGTCTATATTATACTACGTAATTTACGTAATGTAAAGCAAAAAGTAAGTAATTTACGTATTTTTTGCCACTATCAATACTTTTATAAATAAAAAAATCCCCCGGTGCTACCAACACCGAGGGACCTGCAAGAACGTGTTACCAGCACGCTCAACGTCATCAACCCATGTTCCACCAAGAGCTGATTACTTTTTTATTATATCAGCTCTGCTTGAAAAATGAAAGGAGCTGATTTTTTATGGCTAAAACAAAAAAATCTAATGGCGAAGGAACCATCAGCTACGAAAGCGACCGCAAAATGTACCGGGCAAGACTAATCGCCCCGGACGGAAAGCGCATCTCTAAACGCTTCCCCACGAAAAAGGAAGCAATGGAATGGATTGCTGTTATTCAGGCAGATATCTACAAGAACGTCTATGTAGCGCCCAACAGCCTTCGTTTAGGCGAATGGCTCTCCGAATACCTTATTACCTATAAAGCACCCAAGGTTCGCCCCAAAACACTGGAACGCTACATCCAGACCGCAAAGCACATTGCACCCATCGCAGAAGTGGAGCTGCAGAAGCTGACTGCCCATACAGTGCAGCAATTCTACAATGAACTGCCACCGATGAGCGCCAGCAGCAAGAATAAAGTGCATAAGCTCCTGAAGGCTGCCATCACTAAAGCCTGCGCCATTGACCTGGTTGCAAAAAACTTCATGCAGGCGGTAGAAGCTCCACCGGTTCCCAAGGTTGAAGTCCAGGTATTCACTACGGAAGAAATCGGTAAGATTCTGCAGACGGCCAAGACCAGCCGTTATTACAGCAAATACTACCCCTTCTTCCTTCTGGCAGCGACTACCGGCGCACGCCTCGGAGAGCTGTTAGGCCTTAAAGCGCCAAACGTAAAGCCCGGTTATATCTATATAGACAACAGCCTGCAGGCAGTACACGGAACGCTCACCGACATGCCGCCCAAGACTGCTGCCGGCGTACGCAAGATAACTATTGCGCCCGAAGTCAGCAAAGCCCTCAATCTTGCCAGTGCCTCTTCCGGTCCGGTGCTTTCTTTTAACAGGTACGTTTTCCACACCCGCAACGGCACGCCGATAGCACCAAGGAATATGGAACGCATCTGGAAGGCACTGCTGCAGGAAGCAGGCGTTGAATACAAGAACTTCCACGTTCTGCGCCACACTATGGCCACGCAGCTGCTTGCTAACGGTGTATCCATCGCCGAAGTTGCCAAGCGCTTGGGATACAGCAAAATCAGCCACACGCTCAACCTTTACAGCCACGCTGTGCCGAATTATGACGAAGGCATTCCGGATATAATCAGCAAGGCATACGCACTCTGACCGCGTTGGCCCCAGCGTTGGCCCCAAAATGGTTTTTGAATCCCGCAAACCCCATGAAATAAGGCTTTTTAGGGCTATTGACGTCAGGCCTTCTAAGCCGTGGGTCGGGGGTTCGAATCCCTCCTGGATCACCATGAAAGAAACCCCGCAACCATGCAGGTTGCGGGGTATTTTTGTGTGTAAAAAAATCGCCTGCGCTAAGCAAGCGGTTAAATAAATTTTTTATTGTTTGTGTTTAGCAGCCCATTCGGCTCGAGCCTGGTTTAGGGAAATCCCTAACTCTCCGCCATCGAAATACGGCTCCAATTCCAACACTGCGTCATCAATCCATCCACATACTTTGCAGCCTAAGAAGCAGCAATCAAGTGGATTTGCACTACGTCTCGTAAATTCATATTGACCACAAACAGGACATAAGTGTTTCATTTTTTATTTCCCTCCGCCTTTCTACACCTTTCATAGTAAATGGTTTTCTTCGTAGGCTTAAACATAGTAACAATCCAGTAAAAGCATCAGCTTTTACATAGTCGTTGTTGTACGGATCATAGCGAACCACAATGTTTTTACCAACTTCGTAACCACGGATGCCGCCTGTTTCAGGAGCTTGTTCTGCAAGACATTATATATAAGGCCTGCATCGTAAGCAAGCTCTCGTTTCAGTCCTTGCATCAGGTGCTCATAGTTTTAACTCAAATATAAGCGCAACAAGAAAAATATCTAACTATGCTTAAAGAATTAAATCTTTGATACCTTTTTAGGAAACTTCTAGTTCTTCCTACATTTTGCACAAATTGCAATTGTGGCATTCCAATCGATGATTTCAGGATGCATGTCTTTTTTTATGTCGCCATAACCACAATGAACTATTTCATAACAATCGCCATCATAAATTTTCTTTTGGAAAATCGGGCAATATACCATCATTTCATCTTCTGCATCCATTTCTTAATCGCCTCTATTTTTCTTAACTGTCTTCCATCGTACCATGAAGGTTGAAATCGCCCATAGGCTACTCCTCAACTATCTCAAAATAACCTCCAGGAAACCAACAAGTCTCGCCAATATCATTAGTGATTTTATACCAAGTAACACGCTTAGTTTTCCCAAGGGTACACTGCCCTAACACGTCATAGATTTTCCCCTGCGTACCAAGAGGGAAGTCACTTTCAATTATCCATTTTACCTTCATTCTACCACCTACTAACCACAAAATAAACAGCTAATTCTCTGAATTAATATTATATCTTTCCCAAGTATTTTTCAAGTGGTTTGCTTTAGTTTTAAAGGTCTTTCAAAAATTAACCATGATACGCTCTTTTATATAAATAGCGTTATAATATAAGCAACAGTATTACCACTACCGGTTTCAGACGTATACTGAGGGCTGATTTCATCAGCATGACGTTTAGTGGTTACTGCTTCTTTTCTTGTTCAACACGGTCTTAATTGCAAATCAGTAACACTCATGGCAATATATGCTAAGGTGGCGCTTTTTACTATTTAACAAATTGATTTCTTCATTTCATATAATCAAATAACGCAGAATGTACTCATCTTCTCAGTACATTCTGCGTTTTACTTTACAGGCTCAAAAAGTTTTCTAAAATCGTCCGTCCCTGCGGCGTCATAATCGACTCCGGATGGAACTGCACACCATACACCGGCAGAGTTTTATGCTGCAGCGCCATAATCTCATTCTTCGCTGTTTTTGCCGTAACCTCCAGGCATTCCGGCAGGCTTTCTGGCTCCACAATCAGCGAATGATAGCGCGCCGCCTCAAAGCCATCAGGCATATCCTTAAAAATGGGGCTTGCCGCCTCCAAATACACCTTATCTGCCTTACCATGCACAATCTCCGGCGCATGCACCACGTTACCGCCAAAAGCCTCGCCAATCGCCTGATGCCCCAGGCAAACTCCCAAAATCGGGAACTCACCGGCCAGCTGGCGAATCACCTCCAGGCAAATACCTGCCTGCTTAGGATTACCGGGACCGGGTGAAATAATAATATGGTCCGGTTGCATAGCTCTGATATCCTCAATTGTCAGCTTATCATTGCGTACAACCTTGATATCAGGATTGATTACACCAATCAGCTGATACAGATTAAAAGTAAAGCTGTCGTAGTTATCTATAATCAAAATCATTGCTTACCCCTCCTCTGCCGTCATGCGCAGCGCCGTCATGCAGGCGCCTGCCTTATTCACGGTTTCCTGAAATTCATTATCCAACACGGAATCCGCAACGATACCGCCGCCGGCCTGAATATAAACCCTGTCATTCTTTTTAACCATAGTGCGGATGGTAATACAGATATCCATGTTGCCGCCAAAATCGAGATAACCCATGCCACCGCCGTAAATACCGCGGCGCTCCGGCTCCAGCTCGTCAATAATCTCGCAGGCGCGAATCTTCGGCGCTCCGCTCAGCGTGCCTGCCGGGAATACCGCCCGCAGCGCGTCAAGTACGTCCTTATCGGCGCTCAGTTGGCCTGTAACCTTGCTCGTGATATGCATAACGTGCGAAAAACGCTTAATCGCCTTGTAATCGCTCACCTTAACGCTGCCAAAGTCGCAGACACGGCCCACATCGTTACGCCCCAAATCTACCAGCATATTATGCTCGGCAATCTCCTTGGCATCCGCCAAAAGCTCCTGCTCCAGCGCCAAGTCCTCCTCACTCGTACGTCCGCGACGGCGTGTGCCGGCAATAGGCATGCTGATGACCTTTTTGCCTACAACCTTCACCAACGTTTCCGGCGAGCTGCCGGCGATTTCCATATCGTCATTATGTAAAAACACCATGTACTGCGAAGGGTTCGTCGTTCTCAAATAGCGGTAAGCGCTGAAAAGGCTTTGGTCATAGGTTGCGCTGAATTTTTGCGCGTAAACAATCTGAAAGGCATCGCCGTTTTTGATATATTCCTTGCAGCGGAGCACATTTTTATTATACTGCTCACGGCTCTGGTTACTGGTGAACTCGCCCAGCTTAGCCTTTACAGGCTTCTTCGGCTGCACAGGTTGCAGCAGCATTTCCTCCATCGCCGCAATTTCACGCTCTGCTTTAGCGTAATTGATGGCAGCATTATCCGTTTTGACATTCACAATCAGGAAAATTTTCTGCTTAAGATGGTCAAAGGCAATCAGCTTATCAAACAGCATCAAATCGACATCGGCAAATTCCGCCTTACGTTCTTTATTTACACGCATATCCGGCTCGCAGTAGCGCATAAAATCAAAGCCAAAGGTACCGACAAGACCGCCGGTAAAATTAGGCAGGCCTTCAATCTGCGGTGCCTTGTATTCCTCCAGGATATGGCGGATGCAGCCCAAGGGATCGTTTTCCTGATACTTCACGGCAGCACCGCTGATGATTTCCGCATTACCGTCGGTTATTTTCAAACGCAGCACAGGATCATAGCCTACAAAGGAATAACGCGCCCAGTGCTCACCGCCCTCAATGCTTTCCAAAAGGAAGTAGTTGCGGCTGCTGCGTCTTACATTGTCCAAAAACGCCAGCGGCGTCAGCATATCCGCCAGGCATTCCTTAGCTACAGGCACAGCCTTGTAGTCCTTTGCATACTGCATGACCTGCTCCAAAGATAAATTCAACATTTTGTCACCTCATCTGCTTATTTTCACCCGTGTCAACAAAAAAAGCCTGCCCTCGTACTGCTCGCTTTGAGCAATATCAAGGACAGGCTCTAAATACTTATACCTGCGGTACCACCTTGCTTCGCCGTACATCGGCGCTCTCTCGCAGAATGCTGACACATTCCTCACCTTTAACGCCGGTGTAACGTTGCCGAATACTCTCGCCGAAGCGATTTGACAGCACCCTCAACGGTCCATTTATCAGCCTGCATCTCTATCCGGCTCCCACCTGCCCGAACTCTCTGTAAGCGCATCTGCTGACTTGATCTCCGTCTCAACGGTTTGTGGTCTTTTTTGAAGTTGTGCCTAGTGTAACACTCTACATTGATAGAGTCAAGAAAATATTACACTTTGCGTACTTCCGATTATTTTGCAGTAAATAATGTAAAGCAGGTTACAGTTTCAAAATAACTGCGCAACAGCAAGCAATGCAACCATTACGCAAGTTTTTCTTCTCCAAACGAAAAACTTCTTATTTTTAAGCATTGTTTCTTCTGCAGGCGAAAAACTTTTGGATGTAGGAAGCAATATAACTACTTGACTCAATTTTCTTCCAAAAGAAAATCTATGATATTCTTTTGCTCAATCCCATCCTCACCCATAGGGAATTCATCAAGAGTAAGCACATACTTCGGATAGCTGTCATTAATCTTTTTTAGCGGAGCAAACTCACGCTCATATGTTTTTTCATCTAAAACCGTTGCTGATACTTGATAATAAATGCGCTTATCCTCTTTTTGAGCAATGAAATCTACTTCGAGCAAATCTAATTTGCCTATGCTGACCTGATATCCTTTTCGCAAAAGCTCCAGATAAACAATATTTTCAAGAATATGTCCGATATCGCGAGTGCGTTCACCCAATAAAAGGTTACGCAAGCCTATATCAACGATATAATATTTTTCCAGTGATTTCAAAAACTCTTTCCCTTTGATATCATAGCGATTTGCTTCATACAAAATAAAAGCATCTTTTAGTGCTCGAATATAGTTATCAATAGTCCCTGATGTAGTCCTTCTGCCATTACTGTTCAAGGTATCAGCTATTTTTTTAGTTGAAACTATATTTCCTATATTATCAAATAAAAATCGTATTACATCTTCCAAGAGCTTTACGTCTGAAATCCTCTTGCGTTCAACTATATCCTTAAGTAAAACAGTGTTGAATATACCTCTAAAGTATTCCAAGCGAACTTCTTTGTTATCAATAGTTGCAGCATAAGGAAAGCCACCATTAAGATAATATTTATTAAACGCCGTCTTTTTATCTCCACCGACTAATTCCCAATACTCCTTAAACGACAACGGTAGTATGCTCAGTTCAATATACCTTCCAGACAACAATGTAGATAATTCACCAGAAAGCAAATATGCATTAGAACCAGTAATATAAATATCTACATCATCACGTAAGAACAAACTGTTGATAGCCTTTTGAAACTCAGGAACAATTTGTATTTCATCTAAGAATATGTAATTTTTTTCATTAGGGGATAAGTTTTCCAGGATATGATTATATAAAGCATGATAATCCTTAAGACTTTCCCAACGCAAATCTTCAAAATTTATATATTGACAGCATGAAGGATGCACACCACTGCTCACTAAAAAATCTCTATACATTTCCAGCAGTGTCGACTTACCGGAACGACGCACACCTGTAATAACCTTGATAATCTTTTTATCTCGCATCAATTTTAGTTTTTCCAAATATGTCTGACGTACAATCATACAAATCCTCCTCTCCCAACCTACCATTATACTTCTTTGTCCTTTATATCATAACAGAAAGAATAATCCTACGCAAGTTTTTTCTTCTCCATGAGAAAAACTCATCAAAAATCCAAAGTTTTCCTTTTATAAACGAAAAACTTCTGAATTTCAAGTACTTTTTCTTTTATAGGTGAAAAACTTTGGAGTTAAAAATTTCTTTATACAAGCGAAAAAAGGCGGTGCACTCACACCGCCCCAAGGTTTCAGGTTAAACTTACTATTTCATACACGCATCACGCGGCAGTCCCAGCTGCTCGCAGATGTCGCCCCATTTTTGCTGACGTGTCTTCATTGCCAGCAGCTCCTCCACGCTCTTGTCGCAGTGGCGCGCCAAGAACATTGCGCGCTTCACCTGATGCGAAGCATAGCCCATGCGCATGTACTTGTCTACCAGCTTTTTATCCAGGCCAAACAAGCGGTGGATGCGGTCAACCTTGTACTCATGCTCGGCACGCGCCAGCTTCTCCGGCGTCAGCCCCAGCAGATAATCAACGCGCGTCCACACGTATTTATCGCGCAGCTGCGCAACCTCCTGCACCGGCTTTTTCACTGCATAGGCATGCAGGCAGAGCTTTTTCAGCTCCATATAGCTGATGCCGCTGTCAAAAAGCTCGCCAAGCTCTTCCTTGTCAAAGAGAAAGCTGTCATGCAGGCCGTTCACTGTCTTTTCCTTATCAATAGGCTTCTTGCCTGCGGCGCTGGCAGCAGCTCCGCCAACAACAAAAAGACCGCAGAGCATCAGGCAGATTAAAAGTGTTATCTTTTTCATTTTGCACCCCTTTGCGAATATTTAATTATCAAATGAGCATTTTTTTTGATTCTTGCTAATATTTTCTCCTGTTCATCTTTTGTATAGCCAATTACATCTTTGATTTCGTATTTCGGTAAAACGCATAAAAGGCTGTGAAATCCATCTTCTGCATCAGGTGTTTCCACGTATACTAAAACAGTACCGTCCGCTTTCATTTCCGAATGCGCATATTCAGTTCCATCATTTAATGTCAAATATGGATAAATCATATAAAGCACTATCCTTTCATACGTATTATAGCATATCTGCAAGTTCAGAAAAAGCTATATAAAAGTGGCGGCGCATTTGCGCCGCCGTGGAGTTAAATGTTAGAAGCTGTATTCATAGCCAACCATGAAGTTACGGCCTAAGGAATAATAGTTAGCTGTACTATTTGTAGTAATGTCAAGTCTATCAAACAAATTATTAATGTGTAAAAATGCCTTTTGATTTTTCTCAGGGGCATAAGTGAAATGCAAATCAGTAAAGCACTGTGGTTTGAGTTCACGTTGTGGTTTATCAAACGCCGCTCTTGTAGAAACTCTATCACCCACAAAATTTACAGACATACTAGCAGTAAATTTACTAAATGCATAATCTACAGCACCTTGTAACTGATAATTGTTGTAGATATGATGCCAACCCATATCACCATAAGTGTGTTTATTCTGTGCCTTAGGATTCTGGTAAGTAGCTCCCCAACGAGTACTCCAGTTATCATCGTGTTTCATTGCGTAAGATAATTCTACGCCAGTATTTTTCACATCTTCGTTGAAGTAATTTACTTCTTCGATAGTACCGGCATTATCGTATTTTACGTCAGCATCAATAGAGTCTTTTATTTTAAAATTGAATAATGCGAAACGCAAATTACCTTTACCTATATTAGCCTTATAACCAACCTCATAATGTGTACCTTGTTCAGGTCTTAAGTCTAAACCAGGATTAATATTACCAGTACCAAAAATCTGCGTTAAATTCGGCAATCTGAAAGATTTACCAGCTTTAGCGTAAAAACTGCTATCCTCGGTCAAGTTCAATACATATTGAATCTCAGGAGTAAACTTATTCATATTTTGTGCTGAAACATTTGTGGTAATATTTTTATCAAGATTTGTCTGAGAACCATCAGAACCACATGCCCAAGTTTGGCGTGCGTTAAAAATCAAATTAGACTTATCTGTTAAGTGCCAATCATAAGATGCATATAATGAGTAGTTATCTCTCTGATAATTAGAATTAGCTTTGAAAGTTTTCCTGCTGCCAGGATAGGTTACCTTAGAAGCATAGGCATCCATATCCTCTTTTTGATATGTTGCGCCAATCAAAAGTGTATTGTCGCCTAATTCGAATTGCTTTTGAATATCAAAGTTCGTATTATGCCCTTTTCTTGAAGAATAAGGTGTAGTAGTTCCTAATACACCATTAGTGAATCGAGCTTGATCATAGGATTTTTCTTGAGTACCATATGACAAATTAGCTTTCAAGCCATCTTTATCATACTGTAACAAAAACATATTGTCGGTATCTTCATAATAATTGTTTTGCGTTCTAACTTTTGTATCATAGTTCTTTTGCCAATATTGATGCTTGTTATTGGAATAGCTATGAGTAAAAGTTAAACCATCCAACATCTTCCAATCCCACAAAATGCTTTTTCTTTCACCTTTACCATAATCATACATGGATCTGGACGTCGAAGTAGGACTCGGACCACTCATTTTATCAGCAAACCCTCTATGCTCGTATCCAGCAACGACATTAAACTTATCTGCACCAGCACTCACATTATAGCGTTGTCTGCCAAAATTGCCTGCTGCCACTTTAACAGTATTGCTCATTGTTTTTTTAGTAATAATGTTAATTACACCACCAGTAGCTTCACTGCCATATAAAACAGAACCGCCACCCTTTACAACTTCAATTTTTTCAATAGATTCTGTAGGAATATCTTCCAAGTTATATTTGCCATCTTGGTTCATAGGAACACCATTCACCAAAACCAAAGTACCCTTTTCAACGGCACGAATCATAACCTTACTTGTCATTGTACCCATACCAGTACCATTGAAACCTTGAGATTGTGTATTAACCCCTAACGTATTTTGTAATACATCGTAAGCATTGGCAGCACTGCTTTTTTCAATCTGTTCTTCAGAATAAACCTCAACAACAGCCGGAATATCCAAATCCTTTTTTTCTGTTCTTGTTGCAGTAACTACCATCTGATCAAGCGTATACTCCTGCAGCTCTTCAGCAAATACGTTTGTGCCCCCCCATATTACACTACCGGTAATGAGGGCCGTCATCAATAAACCCTTGGAAAAATTACTCTTCATGTTTACTCATACTCCTATCAAAAATATTTATTGAAAAGCCCTTGCATACCCAGTCTTTCATGGTCATATGCAGTAAGCCTCACAATCGGCAAAAAATATTTGTATATCAGCTCATCTAGATAATATTATATCTTATTTTAAAGTATATAGCTACTTCATAGTCAATGTTTTTATGAAAATTTTTGCAAGTAAAAATCACCGCCAGATTCGTCTTCAATCATGGCGGTGATCACTTTTTATCAGTTTGTATCCCTAGGCGCTCATTTTGGCTGCCAGCGCACGCACTTCCTTCACCGAAAGCTTAGAGTACTTAACAATCTTATCTATGCATTCATTATCGGCCAGCATCTCTTTAGCTACGCTGATACGTGCTTCCTTTTGTGCTTTTCTCATAGCTTCTTTTTCACGCTTTGCTATAAGCTTTTCCATTACATCGCCCATTTTATCCAAGCCCTCCTTCTCTTCTTTAAAGTATCTAATTTTTTCAGCAACAATTATTTATATATTATAATAACAAACGTAAAATGCAAAGTCAAATAACTGCACATCATACTTTTTGTGTTAAATAGCTGTTCTTATATACAAAAAGGCGGCGCATTTGCGCCGCCGTAGGGTTAAGTGTTATTAGAACTTATAGGTATAGCTTACAAGGAAATTGGTAGGAGTTGCATAATATGCACCATGATTACTCATTGTATTAGACAAATTATCATTTCTGTTTAAAACATTATCAACAATCAAAGAAAACTCACTATTTTTATCAGGTGCATACGCAGCAGTAAAGGTAGTCAGAAAATACGGTTTAATTTTATAAGATTCCTTGCTGGACGGACTAGAATATCTGTCCCAAACATAACTACCACTAAAACCAGCTCTAAATTTGTCAAGCTTGTATTCTACACCACTCTTAACTTGATATTTACCAAATTTTCTTTGCCAACCTTTTTTCGAAGGTTCATTCTCAATTTTATTTTTAGGATTATGTACAGTCAATCCAATATCATAGCTAAATTTATCAGAAGCATCCACTGCTAAACTTGCTTCTAAACCAACATTTTTAAAGTCAGTATTCTTGTAATTCCATACTTCATTTTTCCAAGAAGCAGTAATATTGTCTTTGACATTCATTTTAAATAATGCTACTTTCCAAAGATGATTTCCCGCTATCTCTTTATAACCTAATTCATAATTAGTACCCTTTTGAGGTTTCAGATTAGGGTTAGGAGCACCAGCGGCAACACCAGAAGGATACATTTGAGAGAAGGAAGGCATAATAAAAGATTGGCCTACGCTAATATAAACACTTTTATCTTCGTTGAATTTATGAACATATTGAGCTGAAGCACTAAAATCATCATACTCTTCGCCATTTGTAGAACCAGAAGTCCAAGTACCACGACCTCCAATAATTAAATTATCATTGTCTGTAAATTTTTGATCCAATTGTGCAAAAACCGCAAATTGATTTCTTTCTTTTTTATCTGAAGATTTAGCAGAATTTCCTTGGATAATTTGAGGTTCGTACTTTTCTTTTTTAGCATTTGCACCAACTGTCAGCAAGGATTTTTCACTCAAAGAAATATCTTTTTGTACATCTATTCCATAAGTAGCGTTTTTAGTTTCAGTTAAAGTGTTTTTTGTATACACACCGGGTTTAGTACCACCATAATAATTAATCTTGTTTTGAGTATACCACATATGTGCTTTTACACTATCACTGTTAAAATTCAATTGAAATAAATCTTGTTTTGTATAGGTTTCTCTCCATTGATCGAAAACATTACTAATAATTTTGTTTCTGTGATAATCAACGCTAGAATCAAGATGATTGTATTCGAAACTTAAATTATCAGTAATATTGTATCCTATACCAATATTTTCTTTATGATTTCTATCTTGACTAAATTGATATGCACTACTAGTTGGGGGATTTGCAGAAGCACTTAAATTATTAACTTCACCCCATTTTTTTAAATCATAGTTAACTTTCAGCTTATCATTGCCGACAGAAACATTATACTTTTGTTGTCCATAATTACCATAGCCTATAGATACGCTATTGTTGGCTGTCTTTTTTGTAATGATATTAACTACACCAGCCATAGCTTCAGAACCATATAAGATAGAACCTCCACCTTTGATAATTTCAATTTTTTCAATGGATTCTACTGGAATAGCGTCAATAACATATTTATTATTTAAATTTAGAGGATTGCCATTAACTAAAACCAAAGTACCAGTACTCAAGCCACGAATATTGATTTCTGGCGTCATAGTAGTCATAGCAGAACCACCTGGGAAATAGCTTTTAAACTCCAGACCATTTACTTTAGACAATGCCTCCATAGCATTTGTAGCACCACTAGCAAGAATTTTATCATGCGTCAAAATTTCAGTACTTGCAGGAACCTCAACGTCACGCTTTTCCGTTCTCGTCGCCGTTACAACCATCTGGTCCAGCGTATACTCCTGCAGCTCTTCAGCAAATACGTTTGTACCCCCCCATATTACACTACCGGTAATGAGGGCCGTCATCAATAAACCCTTGGAAAAATTACTCTTCATGTTTACTCATACTCCTATTAAAAATATTTATCGAAAAGTCCCTGCATATCCAGTCTTTCATGGTCATATGCCGGCGGCTTCACAATAGACGAAATAATGTCTGTATATCAACTCATCTAGTTAACATTATATATCATTTCAAACCATTTATCCACTTAATCTTCATGATTTTTTCATAAAAAATCACAAGAAAAAAAGCGGCACTAACGCACCGCTTTTTCAGTTACTATTCAAGGCTGTAAATGTAATTAATCATGATGTTTTTATGCTTAATTATCAAAACCCTTTCAAAAACTCCTCCGGCTCTAAAACAACACAGTCACCATAAACCAAATGTGCCAGCTTCTGCACCGACCATACGCAATTCTGATGACCGATAAAAATGTATTTTTCATCAAGCAGAGCTACATTCCCGTTTTTTACCGCTCGCAAATTTTCTAAGCTCTTATCAGCTAAAAACTCACCCAGCAATTTCTCATCCTTAGCCTTATTATCCTTCCATGGCTTTGCAAGAAAGAAGAAATCCGGATTTATCTCTATCATGACCTCTTTATTGACTGTCTGTCCGGTATTCATTCCCAAATCTGCAATACCGTTTCTTATCTTGGCATGCTTGCAGATATCATCATACATGCAACCCTTGCCTCCGTAGGACGCGTAATTGGCTGATACAAGAACAGTACTTTTACTGTAATGAAGCTCTTGTGGTATATTGCGTTCAATCCTCTCCAGTTTATCGTTCATTTTTTGGACTAAAATCTTACCACGCTGCTCTTCACCTACTAGCCGGGAAAGCTTGATAATTTCATTTTTGACTTCTTCTATATTTGTAGACAACCTTACAACATAAACAGGTATACCCATATCACGATAAGACTGAATTTTATCTGCACCAATTACCTCATTAACAATGAATATATCCGGCTTTAAAGCCAGAACTGCTTCCAATCCCGGATTTGTAATCTTATTTTCGACCAATGAACTTACCATATTGCCAAACGATTTTGCCGAGTTATCCATATTTTTAGATACAGACAGCATTTTTTCAGGCTCCACTAATCCCAAAAGGATGTTATCAAGATAAATATTGTTGGTCATAATTTTTTCCGGCTTCTTCTTTAGTTTTACCTGATAACCGGTATCGTCCGTTACAACGATTGCGTTATCTTTGTCTGCAAGCTTCACAGATTGGCCAAAGTTTTCTGTTGTGCATCCGGAAAGAATACAGGCTATAACAAGCATAAGGATTAAACGATACATATTTTCCCTTTCAAATTTAAACGAATATTACTTTACAGAGAGTATTAGCGGTGTTTTAAAACATGCTGTTTTTAAACAGGTGACGCAGTTTTGCGCCACCTGTTTAAAAATAATAAATTAGAAGCGATATTCGTAGGACAAAGTCCAGTTGAACGGTTTGTCCAGATTTTCACTGACGTTGAGAGAATTATCTCTGTCTAAGAGGTTGTAAAGATTTAAGGTAATACTGTTATTTTTGTCAGGATCATAGTTAATAACAGAATTCAACTTAATAATGTTTTTCAGCTTATGCAGGCTGCCGTAGGATGCATCCTCTCTATCACCTAAATAATAAAGGTTTACACCGACGCCAAGCTTGCTGTAATTGTACTTAGCGCCTGCAGTAAATTGGTATCTGGAGGATTGCTGAGTCCACTTGCCGGCATCTTTAGCCAAAGGATCCTGATAGGTTGCACCTAAATTGTATCTCCAATGTTCTCCGATTACTTTATCATATTCGAATTCAACACCGGTGTTTTTAAATTCGCCAAGATTTACCTGAATATAGGTGTCTGGATCAACTCCTGCCGGAGGAGTAATGCCTAATTGATTATATTTTTTCCAGGCAAACTTATCATCCATTCTCATTGTGAACACAGCTAATTTGCTGGAGGATGTATCGGTAATCTTCTTCAAGCCGGTTTCATAGGTCCAGCCCTCCTGAGGCTTCAACGCACCATTAGAACCCGTTTTGCTTCTGGAGTATCTGGAATTGATTGCCGGCATTTCAAAGGCCTTGCCAACGTTAATATACCAGCTGGTATTTTCATTCAGTTTATATAAGGTCTGTAATTGTGGCAGATATACGTTGTGTGCGCCGTCAAAGCCATTATTTTTTACATAATGTGCTCTTACGCCGATATTAGTAGAGAACTTATCATCATATTTTTGATTCCAGGAGAAATAAGCTGCCAGGCTGTCTCTGGAAATAGCGTTGCTTCTGTTGGCAATTTCTTCATAATGCTCTTTATTGGCAGTTACACCGGTCAAAACTGTTGCTTTATCGGATAAAGTCCAGTCCTTGTTGATATCGTAGTTAATGGTGTACAGAACAATATTGCTGCTGGAACCGCTTCTTAAAACCTGTCCGTTAGGCTTATATTGCTTACCATCTATTCTTCTTCTGTTGAAGGATAAATTAGATTTGAGCTTATCCTGTTCATTGTTGTAAAGTAAAGCTACATTATCTCTTTCATCATTATAGCTATAAGAAGTTTTATTCATGGTTCCGTCAGGATTGAGGTATGTCATACCGGTATTTTTAGTTTCCGTATGCATATAATTAAGCGTAAAATCTTTAGCCAAGTTTACGCTTGCGAACAGATTATTTTTGGTATAAGCACGTCTGTCTGTATCGAATCCTTTGTAGTTGATAGAAGAGTTCTCAAATTTTTTATAATAATCACGGCTGAAGCTCAAAATATATTTATCACCGCTGGAAGCAACTTCATAACCCTTTTTATAGTTACCTGCTACAGCTTTAATGCTGTTGTTAATTTTTCCGGCTTTTTTGGTAATGATGTTAATAACGCCACCCATAGCTTCACTGCCATAAAGAACAGAATTAGAGCCTTTTACAACCTCAATTTTTTCTACGGCACTGATAGGAATGCCTGCGGTTGAATTGTAATTGTTCAGGTTGATAGGTGCACCGTTCAACAAAACCAAAGTACCTTTGTCTAAACCGCGGATATAGGTACGGCCCGTAGAGCTGCCATTATCGCCTTCACCGCCGGTATAGGAATAGCTTTGAATGCCAACAGTCTGCTCCAACGCATCAAATACACTTACATAACCGCGATTTTTAATTTCCTGTTCTGTAATAACGTTAGTTGTTGCAGGAACCTCAACATCACGCTTTTCTGTTCTTGTGGCTGTTACAACCATCTGGTCCAGCGAATACTCCTGCAGCTCTTCGGCAAAAGCAACTGCACTGCTGCATAAAACAGTGCCGGTAATAAGGGCTGTCATCAGCATACCCTTGGAAAAATTTGACTTCATGTTTTACTCATACTCCTTAAATATATTTATTTTGACCACCCTTCCCCCGTCCAGTCTTGTATGGCCACGAGCTACTAAGTGCATCAAGCAAACTAACAGGCTATACGGCAACATAGCTATAAAAAATGCGCCCTTGCTTTTATAATCAGCAAAGGCGCAAGTTGCTCTTCTGATAGTATATAAGAAAAGCTCTAACAAAATTATAATTGTTTAGAACTTTTTCTTACTTACAAATAGTATACTATATAAATTGTTTCGATGCAATACGTGTTACTATTTATTATTAAATTCGATTAGGAAATTTTTCTTTTAACCACAAAAACAGTATCGGCAGCACCAACAGCGTAAACACCGTTGATGTTATCATACCGCCGATGATAACCCACGCCATGCTCACGCGCGTTTCCGAGCCTGCGCTCAGCGAAAGCGCCGTCGGCAGCATGCCCACCACCATCGTCAGTGCTGTCATAAAGATAGGCTTCAGACGCGTTTTGCCTGCTTCGATTACTGCTGCCTTCGCCGTCATGCCTTCATGCATCAGCGTCAGCGTATAGTCCAAAAGCAACGTGCCGTTTTTCGCTACCAAACCATCCATAACCAGAATACCGATAAGTGAATACAGATTGATTGTATTATGCGTCAGCAGCAAACAGAAGATGGCACCGATAATGCCCAGCGGCAGTGAAAACATACGGATAAACGGAGTAAATACCGATTCATAGAGCACTGCCAGCAGCAGATAAATCAACAGAAGTGACAGCGACAATGCCATAGCCATTTCGGCAAAGGAATCGTTCATCGTGGTCGCCTGACCGGAAAATGCATATGTGCTCTTTAAGCCGGCGGCATTGAGCTTCTGCGTCAGCTCCTTAACTACCTCATTCAGCGGTCTGTCCGTCAGATTACACTGGATGTTGATAATGCGCTCCTTGTTCACTCGACGAATCGTAATAGGGCCTACGCCCTCTTCTACGTCGGCAAGGTCGCCAAGAAAGACACTTCCTCTACCTGTCTGCACGGGAATAGCGCGCACGTCTTCAATATCATAGCCACTGCCACCGGCAAAGCGTACTGCAATATCAGTGTCATTGCCATGGTTTTGCACATCGTTCGCCAATACGCCGGCACTGCGTCCGCCAATAGCAGCGTTAAAGGACTGCGCCACATCATTTACTGTCGCATGATAATATTTCAGCTTGTCGCGGTCTACCGTCACCTTCAGCTCCGGCATGCCTTTAACATAGGAATTTTTGATATCCTTCAGGCCTGCTGTCGAAGCAAAAATCTGCTCTACCTTTGCGGAATCAGCCACGAGCTGGTCCATATCGCTGCCCTTAAGCTCCACCTGTACCGGCGAGCGCACAAGGTTGCGACCGCCCGAAACACCGGTAACGGATGACTGAATCTCATTGACGCGCACCTTGATTTCGCCAAGATTCTGCTTGGCAAAGCTGCGGATGCCCTGTGCTACCTGCCACACGTCCCTGCTGCGCTCATCGCTGCTTTTGAGCGCGATAACCAGCTTGCCCATGCTCTGTGTGGTCGTTACATTAGTCATATAATGCTCGATTTCCGGCACCTTGGCCAAATAATCCTCAAACAGCAGCAAAGCCTCGTTGGTTTGGTCAGCGTTAAAGCCCGTAGGCAGCTCAATATTCACCTGAATCGCGCTTTCGTCGGTACGCGGCATGTATTCCGAGCCAACTATACCGAGCGGCACCAGCGCCACCGCCACCGCGAAGGCTGCCAGCACTCCCAGCACCAGCTTCTTCGGCTTTTCGATGCATTTGCGCAGCAGAATATCGTATTTTGCTATTGTCTGCGCCTCAAAGGCATCCAGCCTGCTCCACAGCTTGCCCTTAGGCTCCTCCACGCCGTTTTTATAAAAGCGCGAAGCCAGCATCGGTGTCAGCGTAAAGGAAACGACCAGCGACATCAGCGTAGCAAAAACAATCGTCATGCCAAACTGCTTAAAAAACTGTCCTGTCGCACTTTGCATAAAGGCAATCGGCAAAAATACCACCACGTCGCAAAGCGTCATAGCGATTGCTGCCATACCAATCTCATTACGACCTTCCTCCGCTGCCACGTCGGCGCTTTTGCCCATCGCCAGAAAGCGATGGATATTCTCCAACACAACAATGGAGTCATCTACAAGAATACCGATACACAGCGCCATACCCATAAGTGACATCATATTGAAGGTAAAGCCTGCCAGATACATCAGGAAGAAGGTTGCAATAAGTGAGGTCGGAATGGCAATCATAACTGCCATGGAGGATTTCCAGCCACGCAGGAACAGATACAAAACAAGTCCCGTGGTAACAAGTCCTTCGAGCAGCGTTTTTAGCGTATTGCTCAGGGAATCGCGCACGAAATGCGACTGGTCATAAACAACTGTGAAAACGTAGTCCGGATAATCCTTGCGCAGAGTTTCCAGCTGCTGCAGCACGCCGTCTGCTGTGTCGACGATATTGGCACCGCTGGCCTTATAAACCTCCAGCGATACCGCCTCATTGCCGTCAACACGGCTATAGGCCACGGCACGCTTATCCTTGGCCTGCACGTTAGCCACCTGCCCCAGCTCGATATATCTGCCGCCCGCACCCTTAAGCTGCAGGTGCTGAATCTCCTCCGGAGCCTTATACTGCGCCTGCAGACGCACGGTTTTTTCCAAAGCATCGGTATAGACAGAGCCGGAAGAAACAATAACGTTTTCCTTGCGCACCGCTGTAATAATATCCTGCAGAGTCAAACCGTAATAATTGAGCTTATCCTTGTCAACCTCGATTGCGATTTCCTTGGCACGTCCGCCGGTAACGTCAACATCGGCTACGCCGGCTGCCTGCTGCAAGCGCTCCTTAAAGCTGCTGTCAGCCAAGGCAAAAATATCGTCCAGATTATCCTTGGACGTCGCCGCAATCTGGATAATCGGATATTCTTCGGAGGAACGCTTGAGCACTGCAGGCTCATCAATATCCTCCGGCAGATTCTTACGGATACGGCTGACCTTTTTCGTTGCCTCGATAGCCACCATATCAGCATCAGCCTGACTGTCCAGCTCGACAAAAATCTCCGCACGTCCGGGACGTGTAGCGGAACGCACCTGCTTAAAGTGCGAAATTGAGGACAGCTCGTCCTCAATCGGCTTCGTCACCTGCTGTTCGACAGATTCCGTACTGGCGCCCGGATAGTTGACAATGACGCTGATAAATTTTGAGTCTACGTCCGGCAACAGCTCCACGCCAATGCGAAAGAAGCTGATAAGACCGAGGACGCAGACTAATATGTAAATCATGCATATACCGATAGGCCGTTTAATAGAAAAGCGCGTAATATTCATTACTTCGCCTCCTCCTTGGCCACCTCAACCACCATGCCGTCACGCAGACGCGCAAGATTATCAAGGATAACCGTCTCGCCTACCTTCACACCCTGCACTATTTCAATACTTTCATTATTACTTGCACCGGTAGTAACAGGCTTTTTCAGAGCTTTATTACCCTTGCCCAGCACATAGACAAAATATTTGCCATCCCGTTCGAGAACGGCATTTCTAGGTAAATATATAGTGGATGGCTTTTGCAGAAAACGCAATTCACCTTTGGCAAACAAGCCTGCCTTTACATTGGAGCCAGGCTCATCCAGCCTGATGCGGAGGGTAAACTTGTTTGTTTCCCTGCTTCTTACAGGGCTCACATAAACAACAGTACCCCGGCATATTTCGCCAATCGCCTCCAGCTTCAGCTCAACCTGCGTGCCAACGGTCACAGAAGCAGCCTCGGCCTCTGTAATATCGCAGTCCACTGTAAAACCACTGTCATCCAAAAGGGTAAGCAGCCTGCTCCCTGCAGGCGCATAGCCACCCACTTCTGCATCGCGGTAGGTAATAATACCTGCGCGTGGTGCCTTAAAAATCAGATCGTGATACTTGTTTTGCGCAATAATGTACTCCTGCTCGCGTCTGGCAGCAATCTGCTCCTGACGGTAAACCTGCGACGGTGTGCCATCATAGCTTTCCTGCTGCGCCAAAGCATCGTACTGCGCCTTTTTATTAGCCAGCGTCTGCTCCATACTGTCCAGCTCGGACTTGGAAACAGCGCCCTGCGCATAAAGCTTACGGTAACGCTCTGCGTTGACCTTCGCCAGCTTATAGTCTGCCTCATAACGGATCAGACTGGTGTTATAGCTCACATCCGTAGTTGCCGCATTGGCTCCGGCCTCGGCATAGCGTGCCTTGGCCTTGAGCATTTCGGCGCGGGCATCATCAAGATGCTGCACCAGCAGAATATCTCCTGCCTGCACCTTGCTGCCCAAATCCACATTAATCTCATCGACGATGCCGGCATACTTATTGACGATATCAATCTGTGCCTTGGCCTTGAGCTGTCCAAAAAGATTAATGCTTTTATACAATGGTCGTCTGCTTACTGTCTGCGTGTGCACAATAGGTTTCATTACTGCTTTTTTTGACGTAGACTGGTTGGAGAGATGCCTGAGGCCCAGTGTCAAAGTAATGCCTATCACACAGATAGCAAGCAGACTAAGGAGTTTGTGTTGTAATATATAGTTTTTTGCCTGAGTAAAATCGGAGCGCAGCATTATTTTGTTGCTGCTTGGGCATCAGCAGCTACTGCCTGCTGGCAGATTTCCAGCATAGCCTCGGCGAAGCTGCCTGCGGGAACAGGAACAAACTTCAGCTCTTTGGCCTGATGGCTCAGCAGAGTTTTCTTGCTGCCATAAACATCCATTACCTCTACGCCGTAGGTTTTATCCTGCAGATTAAAGGTCATGACGATTTCACAGTATTGCACCTTCTCTTTTTTAGTCAGAGAAGCCTTGTATTTTTCATTGAGCTTTTTCAGCATATCCTTATCGGTAAAAACGGTTTTTGTCAGCACGGAAATAATATTTTTATCGGGCAGGCCGTTAGTAACCTTGCTAAAGGTCAGGGAATCCATATCGTAAGCATAAATACCTACGTTATTTTCTACAACGATAGACCAACGTGCCTGCTCCTGTTCTTCTTCGCTCGGTTTAGGCATCATGCTGATTTCCCAGTTCATACCCTCCTGAGTTGCAGGCTTCTTGTCTGCATCCGCAGCAAAAGCGGTTGCACAGCAAAATAAAGTCATCAATAAAATAAGCAATTTTTTCATAAAAGCTCCACTCCTTTGTATGCTAATATATCTATTAGTATACTATACTCTTATCTTTAATTCAAATTTCTTACAATACGAATTATATTTTCCTTAGACAGCTTCTGCAGCGTGTAATAATTGGCCTGCATAGCGGCGGCAACCTTCTTTGCCAGGCCCAGCTTGATAAAATCGCTTTCCGTATCAATAACCACCGAGGTAATTTTAGCCTTAGCGATTTTTTCGGCAATACTTATCGCTGCAGCTACAGGATCCTTTTCACCCTCATGCACGGCATTCGCGCGTCCGTCAGTTACGACAATCAGAATCGGCTCCAGCTCGCTGTCACGCTTGTTCAGCATGGCCAGCGTCTGCAGCGACAGCGCCAGTCCATCTGCCAGCGGTGTTTTGCCGCCGGTCGGCATTTCTGCCAGACGCTTCTGCGCCAGGTCCACGCTGCGGGTAATCGGCAGCAGCATATCCGCCTTATCACGACGGAAAGCAATCATGCCTACGCGGTCACGCTTTTGGTACGCCTCCTGCAGCATGTAGAAGATGGCACCCTTAACGGCGCGCATACGCTCACGTGCACCCATGGAGCCACTGGCATCCACCGCAAACAGGAAGGTGTTGCCGATGCGTTTTTCGCGCACCTTTTGGCGTAAATCCTCTTCCTTAATGTTCAGCGCACAGCCATTGTCCTCACGCAAGCGCTGATAGGGCGCTGCGGCACGGATAGTAGCGTCAAATGCCAGGTCTGTAACCTTGCTTTTAGGCTGTTCGGCACGCACATAACGCCCCTGCTTCAGATCAGTCTTGGTCACGCTGCGTTTGCCGCTGCCACGGCGCACATTGCGGTCCTTGCCCAAATCCAGCAGCATCTTCGGCAGACGGAAGCTCTTGTCGATATCGGCAAGCTGCTCCTCCAGTGCCAAGTTGTTATTATTACGCTCCTGCTGCTGCTCGTCCTCGTCGCTTTCGTCGTCCTCGTCCTCATCGTCAGAAGCATCGTCATCTTCGTCATCATCGCCGTTATCCAATGGCGGTGGTGGCGGCAGCTGGTTATCTTCGTTGTCCTCGTCGTTATTATCATCGTCAGGATTATCTTCGTTATCCTGCTCATTTTCATCTTCGTTTTGGTTATCGTCCTGTTGCTCCTGCTCCTCGGGCTGTTGCTCGGGCGGCTTGCGCATACGGTGCGGCAGCACGAACTGTGCGGCCTCCTCCACGTCCTTCGGCAGCACGTAAGCGCGCCCCGCCATGGCGGCGATAGCGCGCGCAGCCTCCAGTAGATAAATTTCCGCACGATGGCCGGCACAAAAAGCCTGCGAGCACAGCTGAGCGGCAAGCATCAGCATCGCATCGCTCACCTCAACCTGCGGCAGCAGCTCACGCGCTGCCTGCACCTTCGCTGCCAGGGCAGCGGTTTCTTCCGCATACTGCTCACAAAACGCAAGGGTATTGTTACTATATGCCAATGCACGTTGGATAACCTCCACGCGCTGACCGATATCCTGCAGTGCCTGCATATCTGCGTACATGCCGAAACGGTCCAGAATATGTCCGGGCAGAGTGCCCTCCTCCGGATTCATCGTAGCAATGACGGTCGTGCGCACCTCATGGCTGCAGCTGATGCCGTCACGCTCCACATTGTTGATGCCTGCGCTGTTGGCATCCAATGCCGCTGTCAGCAGCTCCTGACGCAGCAGGTTGGCTTCATCAATATAAAGAATGTTATCCGTAGCACGTGCCAGAATGCCCGGTGAAAAGCGTTTTTCGCCCAGGCTCACGGCAGCCTCCAGGTCGATGCTGCCAAAAAGCATATCCTCTGTTACGTTCAGCGGCAGCGTCAACATCCTTTGCGCACCAATCAAACTCTGCACACTGCGGGCCAGCACGGATTTTGCCGTACCCTTGGCACCGCCTATGAGCAGGCCGCCTGCTCTGCGGTTGACAAGAGCAATGAGCAAGGCCTTTTTAGCCTCCTCCTGCCCCACCACCGCAGCAAAGGGATAGAGATTATTTTTAAGCATAGTCAACGCTCCTTAGGCTTCGGCAGCCAAAAAGCTCTCTACCTTATTCCAATCCAGCTCGCCCTCTTCAAACGGACGGCGGCGCATACGGTGCGGCAGCACCAGCTTAGCTGCTTCCTTCAAATCATCAAGGTTAGCCTGCTTGCGACCGTTGAAGGCAGCCAAGGTCAGCGCTGTCTTGATAACAGTAATATCCGCACGGTGGCCGTCTACGCCCAGTTCTACCGACAGCTTAGCCACAGTTTCCAGCAGCTTGTCATCAATAGTTACCTCCGGCAACAGCTTGCCGGCAGCAATAATTTTTTCCGCCAGCTCCTCCTGAGCTTCCTTATAACCTGCAATAAAGCTCTCAGCATCGTTTTCATAAGCCAGACGGCGTTTGATTACCTCTACGCGCTGCAGCGGGTCATGCTCGCCGGTCACAACAACGCTCAAACCAAAGCGGTCCAAAAGCTGCGGACGGATGTCACCCTCTTCGGGGTTCATAGTGCCTACCAGCACAAAACGTGCGGGATGGGAATAGGAAACGCCCTCGCGCTCAACGGTGTTTACGCCCATGGCAGCGGCGTCTAGCAGAACGTCTACAACGTGGTCATCCAGCAGATTGATTTCATCTACATATAAAATGTTACGGTTGGCCTGCGCCAAAATACCTGGTTCAAACTTTTTCTCGCCATGCTTAATTGCATGCTCAATATCCAATGTGCCGACAACGCGATCCTCGGTTGCGCTTACAGGCAGTTCAACTACGCGCATGTTGATGGTTTCCTCCGGCAATGTGCCCTCTGCCTGCAGCTTAGCAGTACAGTCATCGCAAAGCTGGCTGCTGTGCGGGTCACAGTGGAAGCGGCAGCCGTACACGGCCGCCATCGGCGGCAGCAGCTCGGCAAGAGCGCGCACAGCGGTGGACTTCGCCGTTCCCTTTTCACCTTTAATCAAAACACCACCCAAGGCCGGGTTGATAACATTCAAAATCAGGGACAGCTTCATTTCCTCCTGTCCTACAATCGCAGTAAAAGGATATACAGCAGTACGTTTCATTTATATTCCTCCATTTATTAAAAAGAGCTATCAATAAAATATGTATCTAATTATACAGTGTCTACTAGGTATACACGCAAGCGATTTAGTGAAAATTTTTATTCATCGCCGCGTTCTTCAATTTCTCCTCGTATAATATAGCCATAGCTTAGGTTGCTTTTAATAAAAATTTAAGCTATGCTGTTTTAGATACTGTGGATTAGTTTTCAACTCCTACCACTAGATGGTTTTTTGAA
>ERZ835080.166-NODE-166-length-76926-cov-6.053388_pt1 | contig 76926 bp, 65 predicted proteins | sample MGYA00519688_ERZ835080 | MGnify/ENA primary metagenome ERZ835080 (study PRJEB31850, sample SAMEA3708770) | human gut metagenome | biome: human gut; feature: human-associated habitat; material: faeces | place: China | collected 2014 ... | reverse complement strand
GTTATATATTAATATATTATGCTTTCATCAATTTACGTCCACAGCACTGTTTGTACTTCTTGCCGCTTCCGCACGGACACGGATCGTTCGGATAAACCTTGTCCTCTTTTCTCTGAACCGGTTTCTTAACAGATGTGTCATCTTTGTTTGTTCCGGTAACTTTCGCTACCTGCTCACGTTCAATCTTCTGTTCAACATGGACATGATACAGCATACGTACCGTATCTTCCTGAATAGAACTGATCATATTGTTGAACATCTCAAAAGCACTCATCTTGTATTCTACTACCGGGTCTCTCTGTCCGTATCCTACAAGTCCAATACCCTGACGAAGGATCTCCATATCATCGATATGATCCATCCACTTGCTGTCGATGGATTTCAGAAGAACTACTCGTTCAAGTTCACGCAGTTGCTCTGCTTCAGGGAACTCAGATTCCTTCGTTTCGTAAAGCTTCACGGCTTCCTCTTTGATCAGATGTTTGATCTCATCTTTTCTCTTGCCTTTTACTTTCTCTGTAGTAAGCGGCTCGATCGGAATAATCGGAAGGAGTGTTGTATTAAACTCATTCAGATCCCAGTCAACCGCATCTACATCATCAGAGAAACACATGTCCACTGTACTGTCTACAATATCTGTGATCATCTTGTAGATCGTATCTCGCATGTTCTCACCATCCAGAACCTGACGACGCTCTTTGTATATAATCTCACGCTGTTCATTGTTAACCTGGTCATAATCCAGAAGATTTTTACGGATACCGAAGTTATTGAACTCGATTTTCTCCTGTGCTTTCTGAATTGCATTGGAAAGCATTTTATGTTCGATCTGCTCGTTCTCAGCAACACCAAGTGAAGTAAAGATCTTCATCAGTCTCTCAGAACCAAACAGACGCATCAGATCATCTTCCAGAGAGATATAGAAACGGGATTCACCCGGATCTCCCTGACGTCCGGAACGTCCACGCAGCTGGTTATCAATACGTCTGGACTCATGACGTTCTGTACCAATGATCTTCAGACCACCGGCTTCTCTTGCCACATCGTCAAGCTTGATATCCGTACCACGACCTGCCATGTTGGTAGCAATTGTAACAGCTCCTGCCTGTCCGGCCTGTGCAACGATCTCAGCCTCCAGTTCATGGAACTTCGCATTCAGTACGTTATGCGCAATGCCTTCACGACGGAGCATCTTGCTGAGAAGTTCGGATGTTTCAATGGTAATCGTACCAACCAGAACCGGCTGCTGTTTCGCATGAGCTTCTTTAACAGCCTCAACAACTGCATTGAATTTTTCTTTCTTTGTCATGTAAACAGCATCTTCGAGGTCTTTACGCTGTACCGGTCTGTTGGTCGGAATCTCAACAACGTCCATTCCGTAGATATCACGGAATTCTTTTTCTTCTGTAAGTGCTGTACCGGTCATACCGCCCTTCTTGTCATATTTATTAAAGAAGTTCTGGAATGTGATCGTCGCAAGCGTTTTACTCTCTCTTTTGACCTTAACATGTTCTTTTGCTTCGATTGCCTGATGAAGTCCGTCAGAATAACGACGTCCCGGCATGATACGTCCGGTAAATTCATCAACGATCAGAATCTCGTCATCTTTTACAACATAATCCTGGTCTTTGTGCATCAGATTATGTGCACGAAGTGCCAGTGTGATGTTATGCTGGATTTCCAGGTTCTCCGGATCTGCAAGGTTTTCAATATTGAAGAATTTCTCAACCTTCTTCACACCCTGTTCAGTAAGATTGACTATCTTATCTTTCTCATTTACTACGAAGTCACCGGTCTCAACAACCTCTTCACCCATGATGGCTGCCATCTTTGTCATCTCATGGCTGGCTTCACCACGTTCCAGCTGCTGTGCAAGGATATCGCATACTTCATAAAGCTTGGTGGACTTACCGCTCTGTCCGGAAATGATAAGAGGTGTACGTGCCTCGTCAATCAGGACGGAGTCGATCTCATCGATGATACAGTAGTGCAGATCTCTTTGTACCAGCTGTTCTTTATAGATGACCATATTGTCACGAAGATAATCAAATCCCAGTTCGTTGTTTGTTACATATGTGATATCGCATCCGTATGCTGCACGGCGCTCTTCTGGTTTCATATCATTCAGGACAACACCTACTGTCAGTCCAAGGAACTCATGAACCTTACCCATCCACTCAGCATCTCGTTTTGCCAAGTAGTCGTTGACTGTTACGATGTGAACACCCTTACCCTCCAGCGCATTCAAATATGCCGGAAGTGTAGAAACAAGGGTCTTACCTTCACCGGTCTTCATCTCTGCGATACGACCCTGATGAAGAATGATACCACCGATGATCTGTACACGGTAATGTTCCATACCGAGAACTCGTTTCGCACCTTCACGTACAACCGCAAAAGCCTCCGGAAGAAGGTCATCCAGTGTCTCGCCTTCACTCAGACGCTTCTTGAATTCTCTGGTCTTGTCTCTTAACTGTTCATCTGTTAATTTCTGCATTTCCGGGCGGAGTGATTCTGTTTTCTCCACAAGCGGCATGATACGTTTTACTTCATGCTCACTTCTTGTCCCGAATACTTTTTGGAATAAATTCATAGCCTGCTCCTGTTTCTATCTTTATTGATCGCTTATATACGAAATCATCGTATTTGTCTTATTTAAGAAATCCTTACTATTTTACCACTTTCCACCGGGGAAAACAATGAATATTTCTTAAATAAAGTATGTCCATGACGAATCCCCGTGCATTTGTTTGTTATTTCTAACTTGTGCTTGTCAATCAATCTTCGATATGCTATGATAATCTGCGTATCTGTAAGTTCAAAAGAAACCATAAACTCAACCTTCTACGCATCTTATGAACATACTTTTTTGACTGAGGTATTGAAATTGAAGAAAAAAGAACTGACTTTTATTATTGGCATCGTGGTGTTTGCCCTGCTCCTCTGGGGTGGCATGTATCTCACCCGCCGCGGGAATTACGGAAGTATTCGAATTACCGTAAACGGCGAGGAATACGGCACCTATTCCCTTGGGAAAGATCAGGTGATCAAAATAAACGGCACCAATGTATGCGAAATAAAAAACGGCGAGGTCAAAATGACCGAAGCAGACTGCCCTGACCACCTCTGTATGAAACAGAAAGCGGTTGACAGCACCGGTGGAACGATTGTCTGTCTGCCGAATAAAGTTGTGATTGAAGGCGAAAAAGGAGAATCCCTCAATGAAGATTCCCCTGAATTCGATACTGCTGTTTGAAACTTTATCATCATTCCGGGAGAATTCTCCCTGAAAGGAACCTGCTATGAATCAGAAAAAACTTGCCAATCTCGGGCTTTTTGCCGCAGTAGCAATCATCTTTGGCTATGTGGAATCACTGATTCCCTTTTTTGCCGGAATTCCGGGAATGAAACTCGGGCTGGCCAATCTTGCAGTCCTGTTTATCCTTGAAAAATATACCTGGAAAGAAGCCGCCCTTGTTTCTGTCATCCGTATCTTTATCATCGGATTCATGTTCGGAAATCTTTTCAGTATTCTGTACAGTCTGGCCGGTGCAGCTTTAAGCCTCACCGTCATGACGGTTATGAAAAAAAAATCCGACTTCAGCATCCTCGGTATCAGTGTTGCCGGCGGTGTCTCCCATAATATCGGACAGTTGCTCATTGCCTGCCTGATCACCATGACTTCCGGTCTGATCTACTACGCACCGGCACTGCTGATCTCCGGTGTCATTACCGGATTACTGATTGGAACACTGACTAATGAAGTTTTGAAACGTATCCACTTTTAATTTTTCAAAAATGCCCGCCACTGATATAATTTTGTTGCTCACCACCTGCAGAGGTGGGAGTCATCTCACATCTGATATAAGTCATTTACTGTAACGTAAAAACAACGAAATCGTCCGAAGACAATTTCGTTGTTTTTTTATTCTGCCTCTTTCACTGTATAGGTATTCTTCATCAGTTCAAAACGTTCTTTCATTCCGGAGGTCAGATACACATTCTTATCCTCGTCTACAAAGACTGCCTCTGCATTATATTTCTCAAGTAGTTCTAATGCATCATCCATTCCCAGCACAAAACACGCCGTAGAAAGTCCATCTGCCAGAATTCCGCTGTCACAGACAACCGTCACAGAGTCCAGACCATTCCACACCGGATATCCTGTCTTCGGATCAAGGATATGATGGTATCTCTTACCATCTTCCATAAAATATTTTTCATAGTCACCGGAAGTCGAAAGGAATTCTCCACCTTCCAGTGTGATCGCACCAAGGTAATCGCCTTCGACATCACGCGGATCAGTCACAGCAACTTTCCAGTCAGAACCATCCGGTTTCTCGCCGTAAGCCATAACACTGCTGCCGCCAAGGTTCAGGATCATTCCTGACACATCTTCCTGTGTCTTCAGAAAATCAGAAACTACATCACAGCCAATTCCTTTTCCGGTTGCTCCCAGATCCAGAGTAGCTCCTTTTTCCAGCGTTACCTTATCGCCATCCAGAGATACTTTCTGGTATCCCACATCTTTCAGAAGTTCATCCAGCTCTGACTGCTCTGGGACATGAGGATTTTCTCCTGTAATATCCCAGAGACGAATGATCTTTCCAATCGTTGGATCAAAAGCTCCATTCGAATCCTTCGCAAGCTGAAATATTTTTTCCAAATAGCCGGCAAGCTCATCTGAAACTTCCGTTGTTTCTCCCGATGCTGCATTCAGTTTCGCGATCTGAGAATCCTCATCCGTCCAGGAAAGATACTCTGTCTCAATATCCCGTATCTTCTGACCAATTGCAGTATTCAGGTCATCTCCTGTTGTATACAATGTTTCAGACACAACTGTATCCATTGCAAAATCCGTATTTGTATATTTCTGTACCTCTGTATCCGCCAGTACCGGAACTGCTGTCAATGCCGTGCAGAAAACTCCGCACAGCATGACAGCTGACTTCTTTTTTATCTTCATTCTTTCACCATTTCCCGCTCTTTTACCGGGCCAATCTGTATATTTTTACGTGGACAGGTCACCTGGCAGGCATGACAGCAGATACATTCCCCTGAAAGCGGTGTATCTCCGTCAATCTCCAGATGTGCAGGGCATCTCTTCCTGCACAGTCCGCATTTTGAAGGGCATTTATCCCTGTTTCTGTTAAACAGTGCAGACGGAAGGATCGGCATCATTGCAAAAACTGCTCCCATTGGACAAAGGAACTGACAGAAAAATCTTTCCTGTGTACACATTCCGATCAGGATCAGCACCAGCAGGATAATTCCAATCTTATAAGAAGCATTTGGAAGTTTTCTTGCTGTCAGCATGGAAAATACATCCCACGGACTCATTCCCTGAAGAGATGCATACCATCCGGTCAGGATGGAAAGCAGAAGAAATGCCAGAAGTATATACTTCACCTTCTGAAGGATTCTGACTGCTTTTTCCGGATAACCATGTCTTCCCTTTTTATGAAATACTTTCTGTTTGATAAAAACAGTCAGTTCATACATGGCATCTCCCAGTGAACCGAATGCACATGCATATCCGCAGAAATGTCTGCCAAACAAAATCGTAACCAGAAGAAGTAATCCTGTCACATCAAGAAATGAGTTCCAGGCAATCTGCTGGTGTGCTGCAATTGCCTGAAAAATGGATTTCACGCCCGCAAATGCCGTTGAAAAAAGCGCCGGATAAAAGATAAAAAATACAAGCTGTATGGCAGCCCGGATCAAACGGACCTTTCTCTGCCTCTTTTTCATCAGTTTTCCGCCTTTCCAAGAGCATCTACAACTGCATTGATAATACCTGTAGAGCTGAATGTCGCACCTGATACCGTATCCACATCCGTACTCTGTGCAGAAATGATGGAACTGATCACGCCCTCTCCCTGCGAAAGATAAGCGGAATCCTCACCCGGTGCACTTGTCACCTGAATATCTGTGATCTCATCATTTGCAAGTGTGACCTGTACGGTGATCGCACCGCCAAATCCCTGTGCGGAACCGGTATACGTACCATCTCTGTATACATTTTCAGAATCATCAGACTCTTCTGTATCTGCAGCGTCAGCTTCCTCCGCATCCTCTTTTGCAGCATCATCTTTGTCTTTTGCATCCCTCTGTGCCTGTGCGATCGCTGCTTCCTGATTCTTAGCAGCCTCTTCCAGAGCAGAAAGTATCTCCGTATTCTGTTCTTCCAGCTTCTCCACACGCTTTGTGAGTGCCGTAATCTCCTGTGATTCCTGTGCCTGCGTATCTTTTTTCTGCATAGAATTATATCCTACTACAGCGGCAAGAATCAACAGAAGACACAAAATTCTCATAATAAAATTCTGGTATTTCATCTAAAGTTTTCCTTTCAGACTCCTTATATTTTCAAGTTTTCTTTTTCACTATCGAACATTTATTATTTTGCCTGGCTGATAGCACTCTGAAATGCCTGAATCAGTCCATTTGAAGAATACGTAGCTCCACTTACCGTATCCAGCCCATCAGCTGACTGACGACCTAAAACCTGATTATAAATTCCATTCCATGCATTGGAAAATTCCGGTTCATCATCTTCCCCATCATATCCGGCTGACACAATATTTCCCCCTGATACATTAATCGTAACAGTTACCTGACCATTGAATCCTTCTCCTGTTCCCGTATAACTTCCGTCTTTATAGCCAGCTCCGGGTGCTGTTGTTGGCTCTGGTGCTGCCGTTGGTTCCGGTGCTACCGTTGGTTCCGGTGTTGCTGTTGGTTCCGGTGTTGCCGTTGGTTCCGGTGCTGCCGTTGGTTCCGGTGCTGCCGTTGGTTCCGGTGTTGCTGTTGGATTCGGAGTTGGTGTCGCTGTTATATCTGAAGTTTTTAAAGCCTGCTCTAAAGCTGATTTTGCTCCATACAGAATTCCCTCAGAAGAATATGTTGCTCCTGATACAGTATCAATGCCATCTGTGCTTTGTTTTGCAATAATTGCCGGCTGTATTACATTCCATGCATTTCTGAAATATCTTGGTGTTTCTCCTTCATTGGTCTGAGATACTTCCGTAATTATTCCATCTTTAATTGTTACACTGATATTTATCTTTCCACCATATCCAATTCCAGTACCCGTATACGTTCCGTCATTATATAAAACCTTCGGAGTGTCCGGTATAACCGGTGCTGGAGCGGTTGTCGGTACCGGAGTTGGACTTACCGTCACTTCTGGTGCCGGTGTCACATTTACCGAAGCCTGTTCCAGGGCTTTCTGTACCGCCTTGAGAATACCATTTGAAGAAAACGTTGCTCCGATTACGGTGTCCACACCATACACTGCCTGCTTCTCAAGAATCTTCGGCTGAATACTATTCCATGCCTTATTAAAATATTCTTTTGTATCAGTGTTCGTATTTGTGATTGCGGTTATCTTTCCGTCTTTAATCGTAACAGTAACTTTTATCGGACCGTCAAATCCTTCTGCTTCTGCAGTATACATTCCATCTTTATAAGTTACCTCTCCGGACGGTTTTGTGATTTCAACCGGTGTCGTTGTTTTATTTGAAGTATTGGTATTCTTCTTGGTCGTCTTTTTCGTTGCCTTTGCAGCTTTTCCTTTTCCGGCCTTTGACAGTGCATTCTGAACTGCCTGGATGATTCCATTTGAGGAATAGGTTGCGCCGCTTACTGCATCGACATTTGGAGTCTGACCGGAGATCATCTTGCTGATCACGCCTTTGGCTGATGCAAAATAAGAGCCTGTTTCACCAGCAGCACTCAGTATTTCTATAGAAGCAATCTTTCCTCCGGAAATCGTTACCTGAACAGTGATCGTTCCACCAAATCCAGTTCCACTTCCCTGATAAATCCCATCTTTATATCCGCCCTTTGGAACAGAAGTTGTAGGTGTCGTGGTCGTTCCCTGCCCCTGCCCAGAAGCTGCTGCTGACTTTTCCGGAAGTGCTTTTGTTTTTCCTGTCGTAATTCCCGCTTTTTTTATTTTGGATTTACTTTTCTTTGTTTTCAGAATGCTGCTGTCTGCCTCATCCGTATCCTTCATTCCTCCGTCATTAAAATATGCAGTTGTCAGCAGACTCGTAAGTTCATCTGATTTTATCAGTTCATTCTCAGCTGCCTGAACTGTTTTTGTACTTTTCACTTCACTGTCCTGCTGAAATCCAGCTGCTGCGATCGCAATAATTACAGCAACTGCCGGAAGAAGTTTCATAAGATTCTTTTTGTACATATAATCTACCCCTTAACATACAAAAGAAGGGGCAGTTATAAACGGCCCCCGTTCTTTTGTATGTGTATTTTATAAAGGAATTATTTTACTGTTACTTTGAATGTCCTTGTAATTCCATTGCATTTAACAGTAATCTTTGCTGTTCCTTTCTTCTTAGCTGTTACAACACCTTTGCTGTTAACTGTTGCAACTTTCTTGTTGCTGGTCTTGTATGTAACTTTAGATACCGGTGCTGCTTTTACTCTAATCGTTGTTTTCTTACCTTTTTTCAGCTTTACAGAAGATTTTACAAGCTTGAAGGAAGGTTTCTTAACTTTAACAGTTAATTTCTTGGTGTATTTACCAACTTTTACAGTAATAACAGCTTTTCCAGCTTTCTTACCTGTGATAACACCCTTACTGTTGACTGTTGCAACTTTCTTATTGCTGGATTTGAAAGTAACTTTTCCTGTTACCTTAGTTTTGGTAACTTTGATTGTAGCTTTCTTTCCGACATAAACCTGTGAGACTTTTGCAGTGATACCAGGCTTAACTACTGGCGTCGGAGTTGCTATTGGCTTAGTTTCATTTTTACCTGGTGTTACTGTTGGTTTAACATCTGGTGTCACTACCGGCTCTACAGGTTTTTCTTTCTTCACAAGTCCATTGATTGCTGCTGTCAGATGCTCATTAACCTGCTCATCTACTGCAGCCTGGCTGAATGCAACTGTTGTCTTATCCTTAATTGCTGCCTCAATTTCTTTCAGCATTTCCTGTGTTTCAGTAGCTTCATCTTCTACTTTCTTCCAGGATTCCTCTGTATAATCATCCTTATTGAGAGCTTTTACTTTTTCAAGTGCTGCTTTCAGTGCTGTTGTATCAATTGTGGACGGATCTGTTGGAGTCACAATATTGGTAGCTGTTGCATCAAACTCAAATGTATAGTCCTGATATCCCAGTGCATAAACAGTCAATTTCCAGTGACCTGTTCCATCTGTTCCTGCCGGAAGCTGGCATCTTACAGAATGTGTCAGACCAAGCTGAATTCCCATCATTTTATGCATCCAGTTATCAGCAGCAAATTTCGTACCATATGTTGCAAGTACTGTATTACCATTTCCATAGTAATCCCATTTAACTGCCTGCATTGCAGCACCAAGACCACCATAATTACCATTCAGATCCACACGAAGGAATTCTCCATAAGATCCACTTGCTGTTTTAACCTCTGGCTTAATTCCAGTTGCAACTTTGAGACCAGTTCCCTGAATACCGGATTCTGTTCCTGTTTTTCTTGCACTGAAAGAGAAGCTTCCATCTTCATTCTTAGTTACTGTTTTCAGTCCATTTGTGTTTACTGTTACATTTGCAGTCTCTCTGTATGCTTTCAGATTGTTTTCAGAGAAACCACCAACAAGTATTTCACCATTTTTTACTACCGGATATTTTGCTGCAAAATCTGCATAATCTTCAGCTTTTACCTGTACAGGGACATATTTAATACCTGTTACTGCATAATGATCAAGGCTTTCTTTCGCTCCGCCATTTACCTGAATAGATGCCGGAGTACCAGTCTTTCTGTCTGCCGGAGTCCAGATTGCAACTGTTCCATCTGCAAGAACCGGTTCTGTACTGCTCTTCCAGTAAGATAACTGATATGCATTGCCTTCTGTTGTATAAATTGTTGCCATGCACTGATAGCTTCCTCTGTGAAGGCCATGATTTGTTGTAGCTCTTGTTACTGCATCAAATGCTCCTGTATCAGATTCATTATGAGAGTCTTTTTCATCAGATCCGCTTACGTTTCCCGCTGCGGTCACACTCTCCTGACTCCAGTATTCACCCCAGGTGAGTCCTGCGTACACATAGCTGTAAAGGCTGTAAGAGAATTCGAGATTATCATATGAACTGGATGTTACTACAAATTTTGTACCTTCTGCCAATTCCAGTTTAGAGGTATCCAGTGTTCCGTCTTTCTTGACAATCACTGTTGCACCTTTTCCTGAAGCTGCATAAGTCTTATCTCCCACTGTTACAGAAGTAATTGTTTTAATATATGCTTTTAACTGGTCTTCAGTAATTCCGTCAGCTGCTGCGATTTTATGTTCTGTCGCATCATATACAGCCGGTACATTTGCCTCTTTTGCATAGAAGGAAGCCTGAATCGGAGCATATACATCATTAGCATCACTGATCGTCAATGTATGGGAACCTGCCGCCAGTGCTCCTGTTGTAATCTTGCCGTCTGCATAAGCAACTTCTGTTCCGTCAACGGCATATTTGGCAGAATATCCATCTGGAAGAATGCCTTCCAGTGTAACAGCTGCTTCTGTATCAGTTGTATGGATATCTGCAACAGTCGCTTTCACGCCAGTTTTGGCCAGAACCTTTACATCTGCAATATCTAATGTATAAATGCCATTACTTGCATAATATGTTACGCTGTCAATTGTCTTTCCGATCATAGACTCAAAATGTTCAGAGTTGAGATGGCATCCATTACTTTCTGTTGTATATCCTGTACTCCATGCCAACTCATATCCTTTCCAGATATTTTCCTGATGGCAGAGACCATAGGTTGTTCCGTCTGTTGTATTAATAACTGCACCATACACTGTGTCAGTATCTATATTGATAATGCTTTTGAATTCAGTCTTATCAAACTTCAGCTGGTAGTCACCATGGTTGGATTTTGTTTTGAATTCAGCCTGCACCTGTTTTGTCTCCGGTGCTGCTGATTTACCTTCAATGGCACTGAATGTAAAACTTCCATCTTCACCGACTGTCAGTTCTTTGTAGTAGGATGGTTCCTTAGAAAGAACATAATAGGAATATGAGTCGCTTTCAAAAAGAGCATCTTTTCCTTTGTATTCTGTAGTAGTTTCTTTTCCCTTTATAGTTGTTGTGATACTCACTGAAGCGTTATCTTTAATCTGTTTTTTGTCCTTCAATACTGAAATATCAGATACTTTCACAGGAAAAGTCACACCAGTGATATCGCTTCCATCTGAATTTACGTGATAAGAGCCTTTTGCAAGACTGGATCTTGTCTTCTGTTTTGTTGCAGATGTGAATGTATCAACTTTCACATCATTATTCTTTAATTCTGCCTTATAAAAATCGTCATAAGGAATGTTCATGAGGACATATGCTTCGCCTTCTGTCTGTCCATCTCCAGCCTCATCAGCAAATTCATCTTCACTGACCTCTGCGCTGAAGAGTTCTTCATCAGATGTTTCTTCATCCTCTGTCACGTCCTCTGCTGCTTCTTCAACGTCTACATCTGTATCTTCCACAACATCTGTGTCCGCAGCTTCTGCACTTGCTTCTTCAATATCAGCACTTTCCTCTGCTACAGTAACTTCTGTATCAGAAAAATCTGCTGCAAAAGCTGTTGCCGGCATACTTGTCATTGCGACCGCTGCACTTAAAACAACTGGTGCAACTTTTTTCATCAATCTCTGATTTGCCATTTCCTTCCTCCTCTTTATATATACGCTATTGTGTTAGCGTTTTCTAACCATTTATTTTTATACCATAACTCCTTTTTCATGTCCACAAAAATGTTAGCATTTTCTAACCATAAATTGACTTTTTTTCTCATTAATGTTCTTATTGAAAATCATTTTCAGCAACAAAACAGCACGAAATACACTTGTTATCTTTATTTAACTTTTTCGTAATAAAAAAGCACTATGCAGTTTTTCAACCACACAATGCTTTTTACTGATTTTTAGAATCTTGTCGGTTCTGATCTACATCTCTTCTTTTAATTTTTCGAAGGCCTCTTTGCTCTCCTGCCATGCCGCAGGTGTTCCTCCAATAATTGAGCAGCCTTCATGTAAGGTGATCGGGCTGCCATCAATCTGTGTGATCTTACCTCCGGCTTCCTCCAGGATCACCGATGCTGCCGCATAATCATACGGCTGCAGTTTCAGTTCCAGATAAACGGTGTTACTTCCGGATGCTCCTCTGCAGAGTCCCAGTGCCGCAGAACCACCGCAGCGAATAGAAAGACTGTTCTGGAACATTTCTTTTACCACGCGGAACAGCCAGTCGATTCCTGCTTCATTGTATCTCGCACAGCCAAATTCCACGATTCCCTCTTCCACCGGTTTGTCAGCCATCTGAAGTCTTTTTCCATTCAGATAACTTCCGTGTCCTCTCACTGCCACATACATATCGTCCACATATGGATGATATACAAATCCGGCAATCATCTGCTCGCCATGCGCCAGACCAACCGATATACAACTGTGATGATAATCAAACATAAAGTTCGTAGTTCCATCGATCGGATCTATGTAGAAAGTAAATTCACCCTCTGCATCAGCACCGGCGTTTCCTTCCGTGTCTTCTTCCCCGAAGAAAGCAGCTCCCGGAAGAATCTCACCCAGACCTTTGATCAGAAATCTCTGGATCGCTGTATCATAATCCGTGCAGAAATTTGCAAGTCCCTCTTTTTTGTGGATATTTTCCTCACCCGGTCTCGCCTTCAGCATTTTCTGTCCGGCTTCTCTTACCAGTTTCTCGATTGCAGCATATCTTGGTTCCGAACATTCCGGCGCAATCGCCTCTTCCGGAAGGCTTCCCTCTACGACTGTAACAGTTTCCGCAGTGTTTTCCACATCTGCTTCTTTCTGTGCGACATTTTTCCACGGGATAACATCCCAGCCGCCTATTCTCTTCACGCCGAAAACAATTCTTTTTCTGGTTCTCTCAAATCCCCAGTAGATCACTCCACCGAGCATTCCGCCAAGCGTATTAAAGAAAAGATCTGTCAGCTGAAACGTTCCAATTTTCAAAAAAAGCTGGCAGGTTTCAATTCCAAGTGAAAAGCAGAAACTGATTTCAAAACTGTTCAACAATACTTCCTGAATTCTTTTATCCTTTGTGTGATCTTTTTCTTCTCTCGCCCAGAAAAGAAAAATAATAAACGGCATAAACAGTATCAGATTCTCAAAATTCTCCGTATACAGCTGTCCGTTATAATGCAGTCCCCAGATTCCGATCACGTTTTCCAGCGGATTTCCCCAGACGCTCCGACAGAATAACGTACGAAAAAGCAGCATGCAGGTATAAAACACAAGGAAAAAGTGTCTGCGAAACCAGCTGCTTTCTTTAAACTGCCAGATCCACGCTCTGGCTACCGGTCCAACACCCTGCTTCCTTCCCAGCATATAGACACACATGATCAGAACCGCGATAAGCAGCGATGCGCCTGCTGCCTGATAGACTGCTCCAAGAACATCCACCAGCACATTTACAAAATACTTCATATCTTCCCTCTCTCTCCGATCAGTTCATAATAAAAAATATATTGCTGCATAATGCCTCTCATGCCATGATATCTCCTGTTCGGAAAACCTCTGCGATAATGTTCGTCAAGAACCTGCCGGATATGCGTATCGATCGGGAATGCATCCATGTGATGCAATGCAAACAGACAAATGCAGTCTGCTACTTTTTCGCCTACTCCACTGAGCTTCATCAGTTCTTTTCGTGCTCTGCGGTAATACTTCATCTGATACAGTTTTTCCAGTGAAACTTCTCCCTCCAGAATGCTTCGCGTTGTCTCCACGATATATCTGGCACGGTATCCCATTCCAAGCCTCCGCAGTTCTTTTTCTGTCGCCCCGGACAACTGCTGCGGTGTCGGAAAGGAATAATATTCGGTATCTCCTGCTTTCAGTTTCTCCCCATATCTGACACAAAGCCTCTCGATACAGCTCCGGATTCTGGAAATATTATTCTGCTGCGAGATCAAAAAAGTAATGATCATTTCCCAAAGATCCTGTCGCAGAATACGGATTCCATTTCCGCACTGTACTGCCGCGCTCAAATATTTATCCCTCGGATTCACCTTTTCAATATATTTTCCATAATCAGAATCAATATCAAAATACGGTACCCAATAGCAGATAAATTCTACATCACTGCAATAAAAATTTACAATGCTTCCTGCCTGAGATATTTTCAGATATTTATCCCCGGCAACCAGTTCATATGTGTTATTTTCTGCCGTCTCGTGCATACGGAAGCACTGTCCCGACCGGCAGATTTCTCTCAGGCTGAAATTATCCAGCTCTACTGTAATCATGTTTTTCTCCGATTCCTTAATTACTGACTTTCGTAATTTTTACATCTGGTGTCTCACTACCCTGTACTCATCCCCATTACGATAATACGGACATTCTTTATATTCTGTACTGATAAAGCGGTAGTATTCATCCTCATCCAGATTCACATCGCAGTAATAGCTTTCACTTTCTTCATCATATACATAATTTGCACAGTAATCACAGCTTGTTGCACTCAAAACAATTCCTCCAACAGATTTATTTTACACCAGATTGTTTTCTGACCGATTCTGTTTATTCCCAAATCTTCCATGGAGCCTGTCCACTCTGCCACAATGCCTCCAGAAGATTCTTTTCACGCAGAGTATCCATACACTGCCAGAATCCTTTGTGGCGATATGCATTCAGCTGTCCCATGCGGGCTGCCTCCACGAGCGGTTCTTTTTCAAATACAGTCTGGTCTCCTTCGATCAGATCAATAATGGACGGCTCCAGCACCATAAATCCGGCATTGATCCAGCCTCCGTCTTCTTTTTTCTTCTCTTTAAAATTCGTGATCGTTCCATCATTCTGAATATCCAGGATACCAAATCGTCCTCCCGGCTGTGCTGCTGTAATCGTCGCCATTTTACCATGGGAGCGGTGATATTCCAGAAGTTCTCTGATATTTACATCTGCAACTCCGTCACCGTAAGTGAGCATAAACGTATCTCCATCCAGATACTCTTTTACGCGTTTGATACGACCGCCGGTCATAGTATTCAGACCGGTATCAACCAGCGTTACCTTCCATGGTTCCAGCACGTTATTGTGCACGATCATTTTATTTTCCTGTGTAAAATCAAATGTGATATTGCTGTTATGAAGATAGTAATCTGCAAACCACTCCTTGATCACATGCTGCTTATATCCACAGCAGATTACAAATTCATTAAAACCATACGCAGAATACATCTTCATGATGTGCCATAAGATCGGCTTCTCCCCGATCTCGATCATTGGCTTTGGCTTAAGATGACTCTCCTCACTGATCCTTGTCCCAAAACCACCAGCTAAAATAACAACCTTCATAAATACTCTCCAATTCCTGAAACTACATTCCTGCCAATACCCCTATTCTAATACAAACCCCTGCAAAAATAAACCCTAACCTTTCCCCATTAAGCTTCTATCACCAATCCCGTTGTGCCTTTAGCTTTCTTAATCTCAATAGTCTCCCGGTTCTTTCCCTGCCCATATAAAAACTTCAGAATAAAAAAACGTCCTTCCTGCATCTGCTATTCAGACGCCTGAAGAAATTTGTAGAAGTACTTAAGAAGAAAATAATATTTTACCCCGAAAAATGATGCTGTCTGAGCTTTGCGAGTTCATCATTTTTCGGGGTGCTTTTTATATTATTTTATTCTGCTAGTACTTCTGAATTTCTGAATTGTCTGAAATACAGATGCAGGAATGACGTTTTTAATGTTATGAATTTTTTTACTCTTTATGCTCCTCAGCCCACAGTTTATCTGCAACCGGAGCCCACTCCTCGGCATAATGAACACACTTACTGCAAAGATGTTCTGCTGTCTCCTGAGACTGCAGATCTGTTGAATGTGCACCACTTTCTTTTACGATACGCTGCAGGATCTCTGGATTCTCAAGCATCGGGCATGGACGAAGCATGTTATCGTTAAACGGCTGGTTGTTATGGTAAGCCATGAATAACGGCTGTTTCAGAATCTCAAGGATTGTATTCTCATGAATGTTTCCATTGGAATAATGGATAAATACACAAGGTTCTGCATCACCATTTGCATTGATGTGGAAGTAGTTTCTTCCTCCGGCGATACATCCACCAACAAATTCTCCATCATTCTGGAAGTCCATAGTGAAGATTCCAGGGCCATGTTCCATGTTACGGATCTCTCTTACACGGTTCTTCACATAAACACGCTGTTCCGGATTCAGCAGCAGATCAACAGATGCTGCATTTCCAACCGGCATGTAATGGAAGTACAGAGCATAACGGCAACCCTTATCAACAAGCATCTTAATAAACTCATCACTGGTAACGCTCTTATAGTTGGCACTTGTATAGCAGATTGATGTACCAAATACAAGTCCATGCTCTTTCAGCAGATCCATGGCATGCATAACCTTATTGTACACACCTTCTCCACGACGCATATCGTTAACATCCGGCTCACCCTCAACGCTTAAGGCAAGAAACAGGTTTCCAACTTCCTGCATCTGTTTGCAGAGTGCTTCATCAACCAGTGTTCCATTTGTATATGCAAAGAATACACAGTCATTGTGTTTTCTGCAGAGTTCGATGATGTCTTTCTTTCTTACCATCGGCTCTCCACCTGTCATCATATAGAAATAAACTCCCAGTTCTTTACCCTGTGTAACGATTGAATCCATATCGTCAAAGGACAGGTTCAGCTTGTTTCCGTATTCTGCTGCCCAGCATCCTGTACAATGCAGGTTACATGCACTGGTAGGATCCATCAGAATGATCCACGGGATATTACATTTATGTATTTCTCGCATCTCATGAATTGTTTTTGTTCCATTATAGAAAGCTTCAAATCCAAGATTCATCAGAGTTGTCTTCAGAACATTAGGATGGAGTTCCTGTACCATGGAAGTTATATAACGATTCAGTGTATATTCCGGATTACAGGCAACTTTCCTGAGATAATCCCAGTTCACACCCTTTCCAAAATCTTTTAAATACTTCTCAGCAGTGTCGATAATTTTCTCATAAGCTGTCTCAGGATTCTTATTCACCTGATCAACAGCATAATCCATTACTCCTGCGAAAACCTTCTTAGCTGCTGCATGTTTAATCTTGTTCATTGGTATTTCCTCCATCTCTGGCAATATTTTTTTATCTTTCTACATTATATTCAGATAAACTTTCTATTTTCAATGGACAAAAAATGGTCAGTGGGGAAATTTCCCCACCAACCCATTATTTAAGCAATATTATTACTACGTTTAATCTATATGATATACATAGGAATCTTTTCTTGGTGCAGCCTTCGGTGCCGGACCGTCCGCATAACCCAGAATGCAGTGTCCGATCCCTTCATAATCACCTTCGATTCCAAGGGATTTCAGGATTTCTTTTCCTTCTTCACTTTCAAATTCTTCTTTTGCTCTGTGGATCCAGCAGCTTCCGATTCCCTGCTCTTCTGCTTCCAGCATCAGATTTCCCATAACAAGACTTCCGTCATAGACACATGTTGGTCTGCTCTTATCCGCCAGCACGATCAGAACAACCGGTGCTCCATAAAATGGATCCATATTATCAACACCCATAATCTTTGCATTCATTGCAGAAAGCTTATCACGAAGTTCTTTGTTCGTTACAGCAATGATGATCGGAGACTGTTTTCCCATTCCTGTTGCCGCATAAGTTCCTGCTTCGATGATCTTCTCCAGCTTATCCTGTGGAATCATATCACTCCTGTATTTACGGATACTTCTTCTGCTTTTGATTTTGTCAAGTACTTCACTCATGATAAATACCTCCCTGTGATCATTTATTTAGTGGGTGTTCTCACCACCCATATTCCTGCCTACATCATATAATCAGGAAACTTTTTCGTCAAGAATTTCCACCTGTCATATATGCAGATCATCCAGATTTTTTAGTGTTTCAAACGGAATCGTTCCTCCAAAAAGATCCAATGCGCTGCCAACGGTAACATCCAAACGATCTTTTCCATGCTTTTTCAGAAGTTTCAGATCTTCCATGCTTCCGACACCTCCCGCATAAGTCACCGGTCGCTGTATATAGTCAGAAAGCAGGTCCGCCAGTTCTGTTTCAATTCCATTTGCCTTTCCCTCGACATCTACCGCATGCACAAGGAATTCATCACAATGATTTCCCAGTTCTTCCATTACTTCGAGTGTCACCGGTACATTTGTAAATTTCTGCCAACGATCTGTCACAATAAAATACTGATCGTCTTTTTTACGGCAGCTTAAGTCCAGGACCAGATGCTCTTTTCCTGCAATTTCTTCTATTTTTTTTAGATTTTTCCAGGAAAGCTGTCCGTCTTTAAAGACGTAGGAAGTAACAATTACATGACTTGCCCCTGCTTTCAGATAATCTTCCGCATTATCCGGGCAGACACCACCGCCGATCTGTAAGCCTCCCGGATAAGCTGCCAGTGCCTTAAGTGCCTGATTTCTGGTCGCCTCGTAATACTCTGAATCTTTTCCGTTCAAAAGGATAACATGTCCGCCCTTTAATCCGGCATTTTTATACAGCTCAGCATAAAAGGCTGCATCCTGACCGGACACAAAATTCTCTCTTGCCTGATCTCCGGCATCTTTGAGGCTTCCGCCTACGATCTGTTTTACTTTTCCATTATGTATGTCAATGCATGGTCGAAATTTCATCTGTATTTTCCTTTCAAAAAGGCCCCGGATTTCCTGAATCCGAAGCCTGTACTATAAATCATCAGGTTTATCTGATGCTATGATAATATGATTTTTCATCTGATGCAAGCACTTTATTGTGCTAAACGAATAAATCGAATCATTGGTTGCGGTGAACGGGGTGAACAGTAACCGTTATCGTGTCTCGGCATCTCCATCAATGACATCTCCGACCGCATCACCGACATCTTCTACTGCGTTGCCAACTCCATCGCCAATATCACGGACACCATCACCAAGATCCTGCGTCACACTTCCATCTTCTGTATTATTGGGCACATTATCATTGCCTGTTCCCTCGGACATGGTATCACCGTTATCGATTGCAGCATCGTCTGCTACACCTTCGTTGTCCGTTACTTTATTATTTGAATTATCCGTATTTTCATTGTCTTTTTTATCATTCACAGCATCTGCATTTTCATTCTTCCCTGTATCGGTCGTGTTTTCTTCTGTAGCTGTTCCTGCCTCATCTGCCGGTGCATTGTTATTTCCGCAGGCAGTAAAGATGCTCAACGTCAGGATCAGGAGGATTCCTGTCAGAATTGTGCGTATTTTTTTCATTCTAATTTCTCCTTTACTATGGATTTAAACTTGTAATGATAATATGTACAATCTGGCAGATTCCTATGCAAAATAATGTAAAAAAACAGGCACATATCTTTCGATACATGCCTGCCAGAATTTCAATATTAATACAAAACTACGATCAGCCTTCGATCACATCAGCCATATCGTATTTTCCGGCCGGTTTACCAGCCAGGAATTTAGCCGCTTCAATTGCACCTTTACCGAAGATGGCTTTTGAATAAGCGGTATGCTTAAATTCAATCACTTCGTCTTCGCCGGCAAAGATCACTTCATGCTCACCAACGATCGTACCGCCACGTACTGCGGAAATACCGATTTCTTTTTCATCACGCATCTCACGTTTCTGGCTTCTGTCATACACATAGTGATACTGATTATCCATCGCTTCATTCAGGCTGTCAGCAAGTGCCAGTGCTGTACCGCTCGGAGCATCCAGTTTCAGATGATGATGTTTCTCTACAATCTCCATATCAAATCCAGCTGTTGCAAGAACCTTTGCAGCTTCCTGGATCAGTTTCATCAGAGTGTTGATACCAAGTGACATGTTTGCAGATTTCAGTACCGGAATCTTTTTTGCTGTCTCTTCAACTTTTGCAAGCTGTTCTTCAGACAGACCTGTTGTGCAGAGAACAACCGGAAGGTTACGCTCTGTGCAGTAATCCAGTAATGCATCTGCTGCCTTTGCAGAAGAGAAATCGATCAGGACATCTGCCTCTGTCTGACATTCTTTAATATTGGTAAATACCGGATAAGTAGTATTTCCTTTATCTGTTACATCAATTCCTGCTACAATCTCTGCATTGGCATCTTTTGCAACAAGATCAGAAATCACCTGTCCCATATGTCCACAGCATCCGTGCATGATAATTTTTACCATAATAGTATTCCTCCGTATCCTATGCCTGTTTTATGCCAGCTTAATTCCGAAATCCTGCAGTGCTTTCTTCAGGGTTTCTTTATTGCTTTCTTCCATTTCACAAAGAGGCATACGAAGAGGTCCTACATTCATACCCATCAGGTTCAGTGCTGTCTTAACCGGAATCGGATTGACTTCACAGAACAGAGCATTGATCAGCGGAATCGCATCGATCTGAATCTTAGCAGCACCTGCAGTGTCACCTTCCATGAATTTCATGACCATGTCATGTGTTTCCTTCGGTGCAACATTAGAAAGTACAGAGATAACGCCAAGTCCGCCAAGTGAAAGGATCGGCAGAACCTGATCATCATTTCCGGAATACAGTTCCAGATCAGCACCTGCCAGAGATACTGTCTTTGCGATCTGAGAAAGATCTCCGCTTGCGGCTTTCAGGCCTACGATGTTCTTAACATTTTTAACCAGTGTGGCAACGGTTGCCGGCTGGATGTTACATCCTGTACGACTCGGTACATTATACATAATGATCGGAGTCTCAGGAACTGCATTTGCGATTGCAGTATAGTGAGCGATAAGTCCCTTTTGTGTTGCTTTATTATAATAAGGAGTTACAACCAGTAATGCATCTGCTCCGTAGGATGCAGCTTCCTTTGACATCATGATTGCTGTCTCTGTACAGTTAGAACCTGTTCCTGCGATAACCGGTACACGTTTATTTACTTTATCAATTGCAAATTTAATTGTTTTAAGATGTTCTCCGTGTGTCATTGTAGAAGACTCACCGGTTGTTCCACAGATAATAATGGCATCTGTGCTGTTGGCGATCTGGAATTCCAGCAGTTCTTCCAGTTTATCGTAATTCACCTTTCCATCTTCATACATAGGGGTAACAATTGCGACGCCCGCACCTTTAAAAATTGCCATTTTAACTCCTCCTTTTATTCTTCTGTAATTTATATTATTCGTTGGCATCCAATGGATGAACTTCCTCGGTGTTCAGCGTTGTGATCACATCTACATACGGTCTTAATTCCTCCGGGAAATTCCATCCAGTCATGACAATATGCATAGATTCATCCTTGTGTTTCAGTATATCTGCGATTCCCTCAACTGTTATGATACCACAGTCAAGAAGTCCAAGAATCTCATCAAGAACCAAAAAATCGCATTCCTGAGTAACAACAACTTTACGGGCAAAATTCAGTCCGTTCAGAATGTTGGATTTCTCCTCTGCCTTTTCTTCTTCTGTCAGGTCTTCGTAGCAGCATTCTCTCTTTTCGAAGCGAAAGATCTTAAAATCCAGGTTGTCCACATCCTGCAGGAAATCCAGCGAACGCTGGTCTCTTCCTTTCAGAAACTGGATCACGATCACGCTTTTGCCCTGGGTAGCCACACGGAGACTCTGTCCGATAGCCAGTGCAGTCTTGCCTTTGCCGTTTCCGCAGTATACCTCTGTTAATTCTTTTTCCATAATACTTCCTCTTAATGTTATCTAAGACTCGCTTATCGCATTATTGGTCTTATCTTACCGCAGTTCCGCCAAAAAAGCAATACCGAACTACTTTGCCCCTTCTAATCTATATATTCCAGCTTACTTACAGACACCTCATATGCTGTTCTTCTCTCTGACTGATTCTCACCGATCCGCTTCATATATTCACGGCTCTGAATTCTTCCCCACAGAAGCACATGACCTCCAACAGTAAACGCTGATGCATATCTGGCATTTCTACCCCAGCAGATACATGGTATGTAATCAGATTTACTGTAAGGACGGTTCACTGCCAGAAGCATATCTGCAATTTCTCTGCCAAGCGGCGTTTTTCGGTAGACCGGCGGCTTACAGATAAATCCATCCAGGAAGATCTGATTGACCGGAAGTGATTCATCCTGCTCCTCAACAAAATTTACTTCCCTCGCAAAAACAGAAAGAACCAGACGGTTATGTTTTTCTTCATGCCTGTTATAAGACCGGAATTGTCCATGGATCTCAATATACTGCCCCGTATAATCCTGCGTTATATCCAGAAGCCTTTCTGAAACCATGACCGGAATCCTGTCCTCAGAATCACTCAGTCTGCGCACAAGAAGCTCCATGGTATAAAAGCCTTCACCAAATACCTGATGACTGAATGTGAAGCCTGTATCAATTTTCCCCATGATCGATACCTGATTGTTTTCAATGATTTTGTCTGCCATAATGTTGTTCTCCTTCCTCTTTGGGTATTTTGTCTATACTAAGCTATGAATACCCCTGAAGATTTAGAACCAAAAAATTAAAAAAATTTCTGTAACTCCTTGTAATCTGCGAAAAATGTGGTAAACTGGAATATCGTATCACGAAAAAAAGTTTTTACACATTTATATAGAAGAAAAAAGAAAGGATTTCGATTTTTATGAAGACAAAACGCGAAGACGTACGTAACGTTGCCATCATCGCCCATGTCGATCACGGCAAAACTACCCTGGTGGATCAGCTCCTTAAACAAAGCGGTGTATTCCGTGAAAACCAGGAAGTTCAGGAACGTGTCATGGACTCCAACGACATTGAACGTGAGCGTGGAATTACTATTTTATCCAAAAACACTGCTGTACATTACAAGGGAGTAAAGATCAATATCATTGATACCCCTGGCCATGCAGACTTCGGTGGTGAAGTAGAACGTGTTCTTAAGATGGTAGACGGCGTTATTCTTCTGGTAGATGCCTTTGAAGGTGCTATGCCACAGACTAAATTCGTTCTCCGTAAAGCTCTGGAGCTGGACCTTCATGTCATCGTCTGCATCAACAAGATCGACCGTCCGGAAGCCCGTCCGGAAGAAGTTATTGATGAAGTTCTGGAACTTCTCATGGACCTTGAAGCATCCGATGAGCAGCTTGACTGCCCGTTCCTGTATGCATCCGCAAAAGCAGGACATGCGGTTCTTGACCTTGCAGACACACCGGAAAACATGGCTCCGCTGTTTGAAACCATCCTGAAATATATCCCGGCACCGGAAGGTGATCCGGACGCAGACACACAGGTACTGATCAGTACCATCGATTACAACGAATATGTTGGACGTATCGGTGTCGGCAAAGTTGAAAATGGAAAAATTGCAGTAAACCAGGAGCTGACACTTCTGAACCACCACGACCTTGACAAACGTAAAAAAGTTAAGATCAGCAAGCTTTATGAGTTTGATGGTCTTAACAAGGTCGAAGTAAAAGAAGCATCTATCGGATCTATCGTAGCAATCTCCGGTATCGAAGATATCCATATCGGTGATACCCTCTGCGGCGGTGACAACCCGGAAGCAATTCCTTTCCAGAAGATTTCCGAGCCAACTCTTTCCATGAACTTCATGGTAAATGACAGCCCGCTCGCCGGACAGGAAGGTAAATACATCACTTCCCGTCATCTTCGTGACCGTCTGTACCGTGAGCTGAACACAGACGTCAGCCTTCGTGTAGAAGATACTGACTCTACAGAGTGCTTCAAAGTTTCCGGACGTGGTGAACTTCATCTGTCCGTACTGATTGAGAACATGCGCCGTGAAGGTTATGAATTCGCAGTAAGTAAACCGGAAGTTCTGTATCACACGGACGAACGTGGTAAGAAACTTGAGCCAATGGAAATCGCTTATGTAGATGTTCCGGAAGAATTCTCCGGTACTGTTATCCAGAAACTGAGCGAGCGTAAAGGTGAACTTCAGGGAATGAGCACAGCAAGTGACGGATCTGTTCGTCTGGAATTCCACATTCCATCCCGTGGACTGATCGGATTCCGTGGTGAATTTCTGACTTCCACCAAGGGTACCGGTATCCTGAATACTACTTTCGACGGATATGCACCATATAAAGGAGATTTCCAGTATCGTAAACAGGGATCCCTGATTGCCTTTGAATCCGGTGAAGCAGTTGCATATGGTCTGTTCTCAGCGCAGGATCGTGGAACACTCTTCGTTGGTCCTGGCGAAAAAGTATACAGTGGTATGGTCATCGGACAGAATGGTAAAGCCGAAGACATCGAGCTGAATGTCTGCAAGACAAAACATCTGACCAATACGCGTTCTTCTTCCGCGGATGAAGCTCTGAAACTGACACCGCCAAGAGTTCTCAGCCTCGAGCAGGCAATCGAATTCATCGATCAGGACGAACTTCTGGAAGTAACACCAGAAAGCCTTCGTATCCGTAAGAGAATTCTGGATCCTAGAGAAAGAAAACGTGCAGCATTTCGTAAGCAGTGATAAAAACATTAATATAAACACCTTAAGGTGTTTTACACAAAATAAGTCCCATGAGTCAAAACTCATGGGACTTATTTTTATACTCAATATGCTATTTGTTATTTACATTCTTATCAATGTACTCATTGATTTTTGCATTAATTTTTTTGCTGAACGTATCCTTTTGAGTTGTCTCTGTTTCTTCAGGCTCTTCATGAAATTTTTCATTATATTCCTGCATCATCTCTTCATGTCGGTTTCTTTTCAGTCCTCTTGCTGTCAGTTTACGGATAATATCATAGATAACCCCAAACAATGGTACTGCGATCACCATACCAACCAGTCCCCACAGACCTCCAAATAACAGAATGGAAAATAATACCCAGAAACTGGAAACTCCGGTTGTATTACCAAGGATCTTCGGTCCGATGATATTTCCGTCCACCTGCTGAAGTATCACGATAAAAATCAGGAAGTATAAAGCATCCCACGGATTACTTCCCAGAAGCAGTAATAATGCACATGGAATTGCTCCGATAAATGGTCCGAAAAACGGAATGATATTCGTCACACCAATCACAACACTGATAAATGCAGCGGATTCGAATCCCAATAAAGTGGTTCCCGCAAAGCAGATCAGACCGATAATTGCAGAATCGATGATCTTACCAACAAAGAAACCGTTAAACATTTTGTCTGTATAATGAACTTCTTCTTCAATGATCTTCGCCCATTTATTCGGAAAGATACCATACAGAAGAAGCTTTGCCTGTGCTCCAAACAGTTTACGGCTTGCAAGAAGATATACTGCGATCAAAAATCCAAGAAACATATTTTTGAATACGCTTAAAACCTCGATCAGCTGTACTGTAATATTATTGACAATTCCCTGAATCGTTGTCATCATACTGGAATTTGCTTTCAGAACATCATTCAGACCATTCTCCACCTGTGATGAAAAATGATTAAAATATGTCTGTAATTCCGGCTGATCCTTGAGCAGCTGATCAATCATGCGGTTACAATAGGCAAGTCTGGCCGGAAGTATCTTAATGATCTTCACTGTGCTGTCCCATACCTGCGGAAGAATCAGCAGAATCAGCAGAACTACAATCGTGACTGCACAAATAACTGCAATTGCAATAGATAGAAATTTCAAACCTTTCTTCTGCTTTTCTGTTGCCTTGGGAAACCATTTCAGGAAACGCTCATCCATCCGGTTACAGATCGGTGCCAGCAGATAGGCAATCAACGCACCATACAGGAAAGGTTTCAGAATATTAAATACCAACTGAATACCTGCTGCAATATTCTTGCTCTGATTCAGAATATACATGATGGCAAATCCAAATGCCAGAACTGCCGCTCCTGTAATACCAAGTTTTACATATTTTGTGTTTTCATTTTGTTTCAATAATCATGCCCCCTGAAGCATCAGCTTCTTTTCCTTATATATCTCCTATATAAGCTCTCTGTTTATGTTAACATTGTCATTAGTGCTTATTGTAACATCCATATCCCCCGGCTTGCAATACACAGATTCTGAATTTTATCTAAATTTCTCTTACAATAGTATGACCAATAAAGCAATTGCCCCGGTATTACATTCCTGTAATTCCGGGGCAATCACTGCTTATAATATTTTTATGGAAGAAAACACACCAATCTAAAATTTATTATTTACCATAGTATGCTTTCAGGTAGATTTCTTTCAGTTCTGCAATAAGTGGATATCTCGGGTTTGCACCGGTACACTGGTCATTAAATGCCTGTTCACTCATCTCATCCAGAGTCTCAAGGAAGTATTTCTCATCTACACCATAATCTTTGATCGTAGGTTTGATCTCAATAATCTTCTTGAGTTCTTCCAGTTTATCCAGAAGTTTCTCAAATACTTCTTTGTCATCTTTTCCTGTCAGTCCTACAAAACGTCCGATCTCTGCATAACGTGCCAGTGTCTTTGGATACTGATACTGCGGGAAAGTACCCATCTTGGTCGGAACTTCATCAGCATTATAACGCATAACATCTGTCAGAACCAGAGCATTTGCGATACCGTGCGGGATGTGATGGAAAGCACCCAGTTTGTGAGCCAGGGAGTGGTTTACTCCAAGGAATGCATTTGCAAATGCCATACCGGCCATGCAGGATGCATTTGCCATATGATCTCTTGCTTCTACATCATTTCCATCTCTGTATGCTCTTGGCAGATAATCAAATACAAGTTTGATCGCACGGAGAGCAAGTCCATCTGTGTAGTCAGAAGCCATCATAGAAACATATGCTTCGATCGCATGTGTCATAACATCGATACCAGAAGCACTTGTCAGTCCTTTTGGTGCACTCATCATGTTGTCGGTATCCACGATTGCCATATCCGGCATCAGTTCATAGTCAGCCAGTGGCCATTTAATTCCTGTTTCTTTGTCTGTAATGATGGCAAACGGTGTTACCTCAGATCCTGTACCGGAAGATGTAGGTACAGCGATAAAGTAAGCTTTTTTACCCATTTTCGGGAATGTATAGATTCTCTTACGGATATCCATGAAATCCATTGCCATGTCATCGAAGTCTGCATCCGGATTTTCATAAAGAACCCACATGATCTTACCGGCATCCATTGCAGATCCACCGCCCATTGCGATGATGCAGTCTGGTTCAAATGCGCGCATTGCTGCTGCACCTGCTTTTGCAGAAGCCAGAGACGGATCAGGTTCTACATCAGAGAAGCATGTATGAACAATTCCCATCTCATCCAGTTTATCTTCAATTTTCTTTGTATATCCATTCTTGTACAGGAAGGAGTCTGTTACGATGAAGCAGCGTTTCTTGCCCATCACATTTTTCAGCTCATCCAGAGCAACCGGCAGGCAGCCTTTTTTGAAGTAAACTTTTTCCGGGGTTCTCATCCAGAGCATGTTCTCTCTCCTCTCAGCAACAGTCTTGATATTGATCAGATGTTTCACACCAACGTTTTCAGATACAGAGTTTCCACCCCAGGAACCACAGCCAAGTGTCAGAGATGGTACGAGTTTGAAGTTGTAAAGATCTCCGATACCACCCTGAGAAGATGGAGTATTGATCAGGATTCGGCAGGTCTTCATTGTTGCTGCATGTTTTGCCATTTTTTCTTTCTCATTCACATTGATATACAGAGAAGAGGTATGTCCATATCCACCGTCAGCTACAAGCTGTTCTGCTTTTGCGATCGCTTCGTCGAATGTTTTTGCCTTGTACATGGCAAGTACCGGAGAAAGTTTCTCGTGTGCAAACTCTTCACTGATATCTACAGATTCTACTTCACCGATCAGGATCTTGGTTTCTGCCGGAACTGTAACGCCTGCCATCTCTGCAATCGTAGCAGCTTTCTGTCCAACGATCTTGGCATTCAGTGCACCATTGATCAGGATTGTTTTTCTTACTTTTTCAATCTCATCTTTCTTCAGGAAGTAGCATCCTCTGTACTGAAATTCTTCTTTAACTGCTTTATATACACCTTCGAGAACTGTTACGGACTGTTCGGATGCACAGATCATACCATTATCAAATGTTTTGGAGTGAATGATAGAGTTTACTGCCAGACGAACATCTGCAGTGTCATCAATGATAACCGGTGTGTTTCCGGCGCCAACTCCAAGTGCCGGTTTTCCGGAAGAATATGCCGCTTTAACCATTCCAGGACCACCTGTTGCAAGAATGATGTCAGCTTCTTTCATTACAAGATTTGTAAGTTCAAGGCTCGGTACATCGATCCATCCGATGATGCCTTCCGGAGCACCTGCTTTTACGGCAGCTTCCAGAACAACTCTTGCAGCTTCAATCGTACTTCCTTTTGCACGAGGATGTGGGCTGATGATGATCGCATTTCTGGTCTTTAACGCGATCAGCGTTTTAAAGATTGCTGTGGAAGTCGGGTTTGTAGTTGGAATAACTGCCGCGATCAGACCGATCGGCTCCGCAATCTTCTTGATTCCATAAACCGGATCTTCTTCAAGAACACCACAGGTTTTGGTGTTTTTATACGCATTGTAGATATATTCTGCTGCATAATGATTTTTGATGACCTTATCTTCAACGATACCCATTCCAGTTTCTTCAACAGCAGCTTTTGCAAGCGGAATACGTGCTTTATCAGCTGCAGTTGCAGCAGCTTTGAAGATTTTATCTACCTGCTCCTGTGTATAAGTGGCGAAAAGTTTCTGTGCTTCTTTCATCGCAGCGATCTTTGCTTCCAGTGCTTCCGGAGTATCAATGATTGCCGGGATGTGGGTTTCTTTCTTTGCCATTTGTGAATCCTCCTGTTTTTCTGTTATGATATGAGCCTTATTCTTTAGTCCGATAAACAATTCCGTCAATTTATTAACGTTAATTATTTATCAATGATTGATATGCGCTTATTATACGGATTCGTTAATCATTTGTCAATCTGTATTTTGTTAAAATTTCAAACAAATTATTTCTTACATTTTCGCCATTAATCAGCATTTTATACAATCCGTATTTTCATCATTCCTCTTAATTCCCAGGCAAAAAATTTGATATACACCTGTTTTCAAAGTCTGTTTCCTCGATTTCATACTCATAAGATTGTGATTTTCATAACAAAATTTTCTATTTTTTCCTGTCATATTTCTCCACCCCTTTTCATAGATTAAATGATGGGAAACAGAAATCCAAATCAAGATTCCCGCACACGGGTTGCATTCCAGCTAACGCTGGCAACGCGACTGTTTAACTTTGATTTAACGCAAATCACGTACAGATTTATTACTGGAGGAGTATTCTAATGGGAACGGGAAATGCATTACGGGCAACAGAAACATTTACACTGATACAATTAGAGGAAGAAAGACAGAAATTGAAAAAGAAAGAACTTCTTAAGAGCATGCTGACCGACAGTGAATTTAGCATTAAAGGACAATGTGACATCAATCTTATGATGACCAAACTCGACATCATCAACACATTTCTGCTGATGAAATATAAACGGAATTTTATTCAGATGAAAACCTGGAGACTCAAAAGCTATGACAGTGTCTGCAAAAAAATGCAGAAAAAAGGACTGGACCTGAATTTTGATCTGGCACTGGAAAAGATCAATGACCTGATCGGCGTTCGTGCTGTATGTGCTTATGTAGATGATATTTACAAAGTAGCTGACCTGATCGAAAAACAACAGGATATCCATATCCTGAAAATCAAAGATTATGTACAGCAGCCAAAGAAATCCGGCTATCAAAGCCTTCATCTGATTCTGGAAATTGCAATTCCATTCCAGAAAGAAAACCAGTGGATCAAACTGGAATTGCAGCTTCGAACTGCTGCCATGGATTACTGGGCCAACCTCGACCATCAATTGCGTTACAAACGCGGACAAAAGCAGGCAGCAGTGATCAATGAAGAATTACAGCAGTGTGCTTCTGTGATCACACAGCTCGATCAGAAAATGCTGGATATCCGTAAAAAAATTGACAAGATCTGACCAGCGCACCACCGGTGCTTCCTCAATATGCACTGCAAAAGACGCAGGGGCATGACCAAAAAAAGTCAGCTCCTGCGTCTTTTTTATCTGTTTTTACTCTTATAAATTTCTATTATACATTTTACAAATTCGTGTACTGTACATTCCGGCTTCCTACAGCCCATACTCTGCTGCCAGCTTCTCAAATTCAGGCAGAGAATTCTGAATCGTCTCGTAAGATACACAATATGCCAGTCTTACATATCCAGGGCAGGCAAAGGAGCTTCCCGGAACCATCAGGATATTGTATTTCTTACCGGACTCGCAGAACTGCTTCTCATCTGCAACCGGAGATTTCACAAACAGATAAAATGCGCCCTGTGGTTTGATACATTCAAATCCACATTCTTTAAGGCCATTGTAAAGTGCCAGACGGTTTCTGTCATAAGCAGCCACATCCACTTCTGCATCTACGCATTTCTGGATGACTTTCTGCATAAGGGATGGTGCATTAACACTTCCAAGTACACGGTTTGCAATTGCTGCTGCTGTGATGACTGTTGCGCTGTCTTCCAGTTCATCCGGGATGACCAGATATCCAATACGCTCTCCCGGCAAAGACAGAGATTTGCTGTAGGAATATCCTACAACCGTATTCTTATAATATTTCGTCAGATATGGAACTTCTACGCCATCATAAGCCAGTTCTCTGTACGGTTCATCCGAAATCAGATAGATCACAGAACCAAACTCCTGCTGTTTTTTCTCGAGGATCGCAGCAAGTTCTTTGATCGTCTCCTCAGAATAAACAACACCGGTCGGGTTATGTGGCGTATTTACGATCACTGCACGGGTATTGGCTGTAATCTTCTCTTCCAGTTCTTTCAGATTTGGCTGGAAAGTCTCTGTATTAGGAGAGATTTCCACAAGCTTACCGTCATAGTTACGTACATATGCACCGTATTCCAGAAAGTACGGTGCAAAAACGATCACTTCCTCGCCCGGATTCAGTATCGTCTTGAGGATGACATTCAGACCGCTGGCAGCACCAACTGTCATGATCAGATTATGTGCAGAAAAAGCTGTCCCGAAACGGCGGTTCAGAGACTGCGCGATCGTTTCTCTGACATCCTCAAAGCCTGCGTTGCTCATATATCCGTGGAGAACAGTCGGTTCTTCGTTGTTTACAAGATCTATGATTGCCTCGCGTACGCAATCCGGTGCTGGAACACTTGGGTTACCAAGGCTGAAGTCATAGACTTTGTCTGCACCATACTTTGCCCGGAGACGATTTCCTTCTTCGAACATCATACGAATTGCTGAATTGTTCTGTACAAAAGGTTTCATTTTTTCTGCTATCATAATTTATGCCCCCTCTTATTTCTTACTTCTTGTTTTTCTTACTATGTCCGAATACGATCCATCCTACCAATATCAGCATTGCGATGCCCACGATCATCCATGGAATCAGATAAGTATTTCCTTTCGGCTGGAACATATCATAATAACCTTTCAGATAAATAATCGCTACAACGACCGGAATTACCCACAACATGTAATTTCTGATACATGTCGGGAATTTTATTCCTTTTCCAGTATTGGCTTCCTTAATGAAGTTGTCCCATCCCCACCCATTCTTAGATGCACAGAAGATTACAAAGATTACTGAACCAAGTGGCAGGATGTTATTTGAAATAATAAAATCTTCCAGATCCATGATATTTGTTCCTTCACCGAGGATCTGAATTCCGGACCATGGTCCGAAGCCAAGAATTGCCGGCATGGAAAGAATAATGAGCAGAACGATATTAAATAAAACTGCTTTATTACGTTTCCAGCCCCACAGATCCATTGCGAAGGACAGAATGTTCTCAAATACTGCAATAACCGTAGACAGCGCCGCAAAGGACATAAACAGGAAAAACAGAGCTCCCCAGAGTCTTCCACCTGCCATCTGGTTGAATACGTTTGGCAGAGTGATGAATACAAGTCCCGGTCCCGCACCAGGCTCTACGTTAAATGCAAAACATGCCGGAATGATGATAAGACCAGCCATCAGTGCTACAAATGTATCCAGGATCAGGATATTAATACTTTCTCCTGCAAGGGTACATTCCTTTCCCATATAGCTTCCGAAGATCTCCATCGCACCGATACCGATACTCAAAGTAAAGAATGCCTGTGACAGCGCACCAAAGATCACGTTTCCAAGACCTGCCGCACGGATATTGTCGAGGTTTGGTACAAGGTAAAATTTAACACCTTCCATCGCTCCGTCCAGCGTTACAGAATGAACAGCCAGCACCACGATCAGTGCCAGAAGACAGATCATCATAACCTTTGTGATACGTTCAATTCCATTCTGAAGTCCCAAAGAACAAACACCAAAGGCAAGAAGGACTGCAACGATCATCCAGCCGGTCATTGTTCCGGTAGATGTCATCAGGTTTGAGAAAAAGCCACTCACTTCATCAGAAGAAGCTCCGCTCAGTTTCCCGGTCGCCATAACATAACCGTAGTACATCATCCATCCTGCTACCATGGTATAAAACATCATCAGCATATAATTACCGATCATTCCCATATAGCTGTACTTATGGAAATTGGAACCCTCCGGCTCCAGTTTGTGAAATGCTCTTGCCGTACTCAGTCTGCTGCTTCGTCCTACTGCAAATTCACTTACAAGAATTGGCAGGCCAAGCAGAACGAGAAAGACAAGATAGATCAGGATAAAAGCAGCTCCGCCATATTTTCCTGTCATGTATGGGAATTTCCATACGTTTCCAAGACCTACTGCACACCCTGCAGAAACCAGAATGAATCCAAGTCTTGAGCCAAATGTTTCTCTTTCTTTCAAAAAAATTTCCTCCATTCTAAATCCGATTCATTACATTTTCGTCGAATCTTATCTATTATAACACAAGGACAGTTCAATGTGAACTGTCCTTGCCGGAGTTGAAAACTATTTATGACACCCTTTTGCCATTATCATATATTATTTTGAATAAAGATAATTACTGTTGGTCTCATCGCTGATATTTGATGCATCAATCCATTCTGGCTCAAGAAGAACATTCTTTTCTACTTCCGCAGCCTTCTGAACATCCGTGGACATTGCCTGTGCAGCCGCAATGATCGTCTGATATCCTATAGCATATGGATCCTGTGATACTGTTCCAAGTTCCTGTCCATCTGCAATCGCTTTCTGCTGAACAGTCGTCGCATCAACTCCAACCATAACCGGAGCCTTCTCTCCCTTATCAAGACTAAGATACAGATCTGAAACATCTTCATTTGTGCAGAACACTCCGCTCAGATCCGGATATCTGTTAAGTACATCTGCCATTGCAGTTTCCATATCATCTACTTTATCTGTATACAATTCACTTACGATCGTAATATCCGGATACTCCATAAGGGTTTCTTTGAATCCCTCCACTCGTTTCTGGGAACTTTCTGTCTTTTCCTGGGCAGAAAATACTGCAATCTTACCGGACCCGCCAATAGCGTCTGCCAGTTTTTCTGCGGCAAGCTTTCCTACATATGTATTATCGGTTCCGCGAAATGCTGCCACAAGTTCATCTTCATTAACATTAGAATCGAATACTACGACCGGAATTCCGTTTTCACTTGCTGCTTCAAGCTGTGCCTGACAGGATTCAATGTCACTTGCAGACATACAAAGAACCGTTGGATTCTCCGCAATTACCGCATCAAGCGTATTGATCTGTGTTTCTACATCCTGTTCATCGGAAGGTCCTTCAAATGTCATAGTGACTGCATCATCAGAAGAAAAATCATATGCTGTATTGATATCCTTCACAGCATCTTCCATGCCCCGGTGAACAAGTTTCCAGTATTCTCCATCTGTAGCCTTGCTTACAACAGCAATCCTGCTCCCTGTCCCAATTGTGATGGAAGTATCTATCTTGGATGCACTGTCCTCTTCCTCACCTGTTACTTCTTCTGATTCATTTTGAGCTTTCTCGTTATCCGGCAGTTCATCTTCTGCCTGCACATCCGCAACAAAATTACCAAAGCCATCCATTATACCGGCTTCTCCTGCCACTGCAGCCACACCTGCAAGAAGAAGCACCACAACAGCTGCTTTTTTCATCGTATTTTCCTCTTTTCTGAATATATTTTTATACAAATGCGCTCTGTTACCGTTATCTTTCTACATTATACACATTTTCTTTTTTGCGTCTATAGATTTCATAGTTTTTTCATCTTTTAGAGGAAAATACGGCAATTTTACCAGTTTTAAAATCACGGATTTGGGAAACCTGCAAAACTTTCTCCATTCGGAGTTACCTGAAACTCCATCTTCTTTCCGGTAATCGGATGACGAAATATCAGATGACAGGAACACAATCCAAGTGGTAATTGAGATATCTCTCCTGGATTATATTTACGGTCACCAAGAAGCGGCATTCCTGCATGCGCCATCTGTACACGTATCTGATGATGACGACCGGTTTCCAAATGAATTTTTATAAGGATTCTTTTTCCGCTCTCTGTCCTCTCATCTGAAATTTGATGTATAACCTCATAATCTAAAACTGCTTTTTTAGCTCCGCTCGTCTTTGATGTTACTACTTCAGAAGTATTGGTTCTTCCATTTTTTATCAGATAATCTTCCAGTCGTCCCTGGCGTTTCTCCGACATCCTATCTGTCACTGCCAGATATTCTTTGACAATATTTCCCGTTGTAATCTGCCTCGTCAGACCAGCTGCTGCTTTTTTATTCTTTGCAAATACCAGAACCCCTTCAACCGGTTGATCCAGTCTGTGCACAACTCCCAGATAAGGAACTGTTTCCGTATTTTTTAAAGCCAGATAATTCTTTAAAGAACTTTCCATATCTGCAGCTCCAATTCGTGCATTTTGAACTGCAATACCCGCAGCTTTATGGCATACCAGAATGTCTTTATCCTCAAATATGATCATATCTTCTATACTATTCTTATTATTCCACATAAAAAAAGCTCTCCCTTTTATGCTTTCGCACTTTCTATGGAGAGTATATCGTAAAAAACTTTTTTATACAACAGTCAGACGGTCATCACTTCTCTTAACAATTACTTTTCATAATCCTGAAATGATGACCGTCTTAACAATCTTCAATATTCAATTTTAATTTACCTCTTTGTTCTTTCAAAACTTTTCGTCTTGTTTGCTGATTGAAATCCTCTGATACCTCTTATAGTATACTTCCTTCAATCTTCTGTATTCAGTTTTTATTATATATATTATATCGTGTCTTTATTCGGTTACAGTTCATTTAATTTCCTGCTCATAAACGATATGATGTTTATCATTCGATTCATTTAGAAAGTTCATAGAGTCGAAATTATAATTTACGGATTATAATTCCATTTTGAAATAATCTCTGAAATCTTTTCCGTCAGACTAGAGTAGCTTCAAACTTAACTTCTTAAATTTCAAACTGTTTTCTTCGGGAATAAGGTTTCTGTTATTTCTGTTTAATATCTTTTGTGAGAAGATATTCTTCTGATGTAAAGCTTTGATTCATATAACTCACGTTTATGGATCGCAATATTTGAAAATGTTTCTTTACACAGATTCAAAAATCTTTATATCAGGTTTGTGACAGTTATTCAATATGAGTAATCAATTCTATATACCTGTAATACGTTTATAAAGATTATCCTTTTTCTGAAAGTCCTGTTCACCAGGTAATATATTTAATATTCTCTTCCGAATGTATTCCGATAATCTGATTTAAATAATGGATAATTTATGTATCAGGTCTTTCTTGCAGGAAACTTGATTTCTGCCACTTCTCATATTGAAAATGATTGACTACTTTCCCAACGGTATCACCTTTACCCTTTCATTTAATTTCATCCTTTTCATGTAACATTTATATATATGCTATGAATTGAATGATTTCTTAAATTAATTCCTTGAATTTGTTTTTCCTGTTTTCTTTTGATGAGATTATAATACCACCGCCCTCCATATTTGTCAACACATTTTTATATATTTCTTTTAATTTTCTTTTATATTACTATTTATTATGCATTTATATTGTATATTTTTTATATTATATATTATTTTCTGATAATTCTATCATCTTACGATTTTATCCTATCTTCCCCATACCAGCCATTCTCATCTCTCCCCATGCTAATAAACAGACAGGGTATCTTCCATACAGAACCCACAAATACTCATGAGTACTGCGTCATGTGATACAGGCTTAGCTTCTGCCACCAAGCTCGCTGTCTGAGCGTAAGCGAGTTCGAGCGACTGGCAGATCATAAGCGCATGTATCACATAGCAGACGCAATGGTATTTGCGGGACTGTATGGAAAACACCCTGTCGTCTTTATTAATATTATATTACATCACACTATCTTCTATTGTAATTGATCAGACAACCTTTCAGAATGATCTCACGTTCATCATCCGTCAGTTCTCCAAGTGTTACCTGAAATTCCTTCAGTCCATCTGCTTTTACTACATATCCTGTAATACTGTCCACTTTGTCTGCAACTGCCTTGCGAACCTGTGGGAAGAAAAGGTAATCTCCATTTGCAAATGGAAGGTCTCCTGCAGGAATCAGGAACGGAAGCATACCCCAGTTGATCAGATTGGAGCGATAACGTTTGGTTGCATATTCATTGGCAATATTTGCCCATCCACCAAGAACTTTCTGGCATGATGCAGCCTGCTCACGTGCAGAACCATCTCCAGGTTTTACCGCAAAGATCGTACTTCCGATGCCGATATTCTCCTTGCTGACATCAGAAAAATGTGCCCTGATCGCATCCATAACCGGTTTCAGTTCCGGAACCGCTTCTGCCGGGCACTCACCTGCTTCAAGAGCTTTCTCTGCCTTCTGAATTTCCTTTGCACGTCCAACATAAGTCGGATCTTTACGGGAAAGAGTAAACTCAGCCAGTCCAAGTGGATTGGAACGGAAAGAAGAAGTTTCTCCGGACGGAATCAGTTCATCTGTCGTAGTAACCGGATCATGAATCTCAGATACCACTTTAAGCACCAGATTCTCTGCCAGTGCCGGCATCTCCGGCCAGTCTTTAATATTCGGGCCAAACTGGATTTCTACGCTTGGATCTGCAGCACCCTTGCTGTCAAAGATTCGATTCTCATAAATAGTCTTATCAAAGAAGTATTTCTGATGTCTGTAATTTCCGGTAAATTCTTCCGCAGATGTCAGGAAACCTTTGTTTGCTGCTGTTGCTGCGATAGATCTTGCATCCATAAGTGCAACAGAAGAAATCTGTCCATTCTGGACCTTGGAGCCTTCACGATTCGGGAAGTTTCTGGTGGTATGACGGATGCTGAACGCATTGTTTGCAGGTGTATCTCCTGCACCAAAACATGGTCCGCAGAATGCAGTCTTAACAACCGCACCTGTTTCAAGAAGATCTGCCAGGACTCCATTTCTTGCAAGTTCCATATAGATCGGAGTACTTGCCGGATAAACACTGAGTGTAAATGCATCAGCTCCAATGCTTGCACCACGAAGGATATCTGCTGCTGCGCAGATATTTTCAAATCCACCGCCCGCGCATCCTGCAATGATTCCCTGATCCACATAAAGCTGTCCGTCGATCACTTTGTCTTTCAGTGTATAAGGTACTTTACCATCCAGGCTGATCTGCGCTTTTTTCTCAACATCATCCAGAATATCATAAAGATTTGCTTTCAATTCATCAATGGTATATGTGTTGCTCGGATGGAATGGCATGGCGATCATAGGTTTGATCTCACTTAAATCAACTTCTACACATCCATCATAGTAAGCTACCTTACCTGGTTTCAGTTCTTTATAATCTTCTTTTCTGCCATGGATCTCATAGAACTCTTCAATCGTCTCATCGGTCTGCCAGATAGAGGAAAGACAAGTAGTCTCCGTCGTCATGACATCGATACCGATACGGAAATCTGCACTCAGACCGGCTACTCCAGGTCCTACAAATTCCATAACTTTATTCTTCACATAGCCGTTGGCAAATACTTTGCCGATAATTGCCAGTGCAACGTCCTGTGGTCCTACACCCGGACGCGGTTCCCCTTTCAGATAGATTGCTACAACACCCGGCATATTAATATCATAGGTCTGGGAAAGAAGCTGTTTAACAAGCTCTCCACCACCCTCACCCATTGCCATGGTGCCAAGTGCACCATAACGAGTATGACTGTCGGAACCAAGGATCATCTTACCGCCACCGGCAAGCATTTCACGTGCGAACTGATGGATGACTGCCTGATGAGGTGGTACATAAACTCCACCGTATTTCTTGGCACAGGTAAGTCCAAACATATGATCATCTTCGTTGATCGTTCCACCTACTGCACAAAGAGAATTGTGGCAGTTGGTCAGTACATATGGAATCGGGAATTTCTCAAGTCCTGAAGCACGTGCTGTCTGAATAATACCTACAAATGTAATATCATGAGATGTCAGCTTGTCAAATTTAATCTGCAGTTTCTGCATATTTCCGGAAGTATTGTGTGCTTCCAGGATACCATAAGCCATTGTATTTCTGGCTGCTTCTTCTCTGGAAACCGGCTGTGTCATGTTCTCTTCTTCTACGATATCATGGCCATTTACCAGATAAATACCACTGTCATAAAGCTTCATTGTAACTCCTCCATTCATAAAAATCACGCATCTACCGCTCTGCGATTTATGCCATGAATAATGGCAAAACATCTCGCGGGATACTACCTGCGAACAGTAATACTATTATACTTTATCTCGCTAAAATCTGCAATAAATTTTCTTTACTTCTCTATAAAGAATAGCTATACTTAAAGTATTGTTTTTGCTGATTCAGTATAAAATCACTTCTTACAGGAGGTACAGCATTATGTTTCGTTTATGGGGAAAAATGTGGAAAGACAACCACATGCTAAAAGATCTGGTCATTGATGATGACTCGGAAGATACAAGAACACACAAAATTTTTCATGCCCTGCAGGAAATCTGCTATGATTTTGACCTGGAGAACCCAATTTGGCTGGGAAGTAATATTTCTGATTTCAAACGCCATTCAAAGACCAGATTTCGCCAGGACAGTTTTATTGAACATATCGAATTTGATTATCTTGAAATCCAGGTGATCGAAGAAGATTAAAAAAATCTGCCGAAGTTCAGGCATCTCCTGTCCCCGGCAGATCTTCTATTGTGAAGTATTGATTCTATTTTATTTACATATCTACTCTTATATGATCCACTTACTAACTCGCGGAATCTTTTTAATGATCATAACTGCAGCAAGACTTAGTACAAAAATCATTGTGATCAGAAGCGGAATCGCAATTGCAGTATTACTTATCATCATACTGTCAATTCCTATTCTGTGAAGAATATCTCTGATAAGCGCATGGATCAGATAGATTCCAAAAGTGCAGCTTCCCAGATAGCAGATCCTCTTTTCCTGTTTTTCATTCCATTTGATCTTGGATACATGGTTTTTGAAAAACAGAAAAAACGAACTTCCCCAGAAAAATCCTGCCAGTGTGTAGTTCTCATAAAATGACTGTATTGGTTTTCCTGATTTCTGTGAGCTGATGTAACACAAGCCGATCGCTGCCAAAATCAATATTACCCCCAGTACATAAACCAGATATTCCAGTTTCTTTGATACCTCATAATGAGACAGATAATGCCCCAGTATAAAATATCCTATGTAACCGGTAACCATTTCCGGCTGCACGGTCTGCAGAATATCCATGATATGGTCCTTCCATGGAAGTGAAAAATAATTTATTGTATATGGCAGGATCTGAAACACCAGAAACAGTACGATCATATACTCTTCCCACTGTTTTCCTCTGGCACTGTTTACAATTTCCCATAGCATCGGTGTGATGATCAGAAGTCCGATCAGCATTGGAAGATACCAGAGATGGAAATACGATTTACTGATATATACCATAAATTTGACCAGGGCTGCTTTGCTGCCCTTCGCCAGCGTTCCATTTGTAATAATCCTGTATACTGCGTAAAACATCTGCCAGAAAATATATGCTGCAGCTATCGGCAGAATATTTCTTTTCCACAAACGTCTGAGATTCCATGTCCGCTTACTGTCAAGATACAGACATCCACTGATCATAATAAAAGATGCTACTGCAAACCGGTTGATCCCGTGATAAAAGTTTGAAACCGCCCATACAGACGAATCCAGTGGCATATCACGAAAATGCTGTGAGCCTGCATGAATGCCAATAACTCCAATACACGCCATGACACGAAGCAGCTCAATCCATATAACTCTTTTTTTATTCATATCGTTTTTACAAAAGGTCTGATACTTCCGGCCTTTTTCTCTCCTACGTAATCTTTTTTGGTTACTTTCGATTTCCACAGTGACCACTTTTTACATCGAAAGTATAACAAATCCTTCCCGACTCTACAAGAAATATCCTGGTTATTCCATAAACTCCCGGATGATTTCTCTCATGATTTCTTCCTCCTCCGGACTCAGCATCTTGCTGAAATGACTTCCTGTCGCCGCAGTCTGTCGGATACTTGCAGCAATCCGCTCCACCATTTCCTCTTTGAATACCGGATCTGTTTTCTGTACTGCCTGCACCGGTTCGTATTTACGGGCGGCCGGTGGGTTTTCTTTGCAGGAACGCGCCTGCAGAATATAATCCGCAAGTGAATTCATAACCAGTTCTTCTTTGAAGCTAAAATCCAGAGCCTGCCTGAGGACAAGAAGAACAATTGGCACGGCAGTCCCTATATACAGATAGCTCATCGGAAGTCCTCTGCTGTCACGGATTCTGGATATAAAAAAAAGCGACATTCCCAGACATACAGTAGATAGCAGTGATGGAATCCATACCAGGAAATTCATCCGATTCAGGAGTTTATCTCGTGTCTTCCACAGATTCAGCCATTTTTCTCTCAGGTTTGTTGTCGCTTTTGTCTTTCGCAGGGTTCTTCTGTAAGTAAGGTGTACTGCCAGCATCCCTATCGCTCCAGCTGTTCCAAGAACAGTCATCAGATAGAGCAGGATCTGCAGGTCCATGATTCGTTCCAGCATAAGTCCCTCCTTGAATACAATATTTACCGTTAAGCCTATTCTACACCTGCCCCGTCCTATATGAAACAAAAATCGTTCGTCAAATTCTCGCAAAACTCCCCTCTTAACTGCCAAAAATTTACGCAGGTAACACCTTTCCGGCTCACCTGCGTAAAAATTTTCTTTTTTAAATTATCCGTTACATTTCTTCCAGTGCTTTTACGACTTCTTCAAATTTCATAAAATGAGAAGCTTTTACAAGAATCGTATCGCCTTTCTGTACATAATCATTCAGATGCTCCAGAAGGGATTCTCTTGTTTTTTCATAATATACAGGGAAATCCGGATTCGCTTTGCGCGCCGCTTCTGCTATATGAACAGCCAGATCTCCTACACATACACATGCATCAATTCCACATGTTGCTGCATGTATGCCTACACCCTCGTGAAGTGCAGCTTCATCTTCACCAAGTTCTCCCATGTCCCCAAGGATCGCCACTCTGCGGCCTTCCCCATCATGAAGCACATCCAGAGATGCCTTCATGGACATCGGATTCGCATTGTAGCAGTCATCTACGACCAGGAACTTATCTGTCTCGATCATTTTGAAACGTCCTCGAATCGTCTCAAGACTTTCAATACCTCTCCTGATCTCTTCGATCGTCAGACCATAAATTCGTCCTACAGCCGCAGCTGCCAGGGCATTGTAGACCATATGTATTCCCGGAGTCGGAACGAGTACGTCAAAAGCATCCTCTCCCAGATGGATACGACAGGCAACCCCTTTCAGGCCCTTACTTTCAATCTGATCGGCATACACATCACGTTCACTGTTCAAGCCAAAAAATACTGGCTTCACACCATTGTACTCACGGACCGTAATAAGTTTATCATCGTCACCATTCAGAACGATATGTCCATTCGGCTTCATAGACTGGAATATCTCTGTCTTTGCTTTCAGGACTCCGTCTCTGTCTCCCAGATTCTCCAGATGACAGGTACCGATGTTTGTGATCACACAGGTATCCGGTTTTGCAATCTTTGTCAGCCGGGCCATCTCGCCAAAATCACTGATTCCCATTTCCAGAACTGCAATCTGATCTTCATCACGAAGTCTGAATACTGTAAGAGGAAGTCCGAGCTCATTATTAAAGTTTCCCTGTGTTTTCAGAGTGCGGTACTTTTCTTTCAGGACGGATGCGATCACTTCTTTGGTGCTGGTCTTTCCAACGCTTCCCGTAATACCTACAACCGGAATCTGCAGCTGTTCCAGATAAAACTCTGCGATATCTTTAACTGCCTGAAGAGAAGCTTCTACCTGAATATATGCATAGTCAGCCTCCGGCAGTTCTCGCTCGGAAAGTGTTGCAAGTGCTCCCTTCGTCATCACATCCGGAATAAAACGGTGTGCATCGACTCTCTCTCCCACGATTGGCACAAACAGACAGTCTTTCTCAATCTTGCGGCTGTCTGTAGTAATTGCAGAAATCTCCTGATCCAGCAGAGCATTGTCGCCATGCCAGATACCATTACATACTTTTGTAAGATTTCTCAAAGTAAGATTTTTCATTCTGATTTCCTCTCCTGATATGTTACCTCAATTCAGGTACATATTCGTCTGTTAAGCATACTTTTTCTGAGACACTTTGATCAGTTCTTCACACAGTGTCGGATAATCCATACCCAGAACCGCTGCTTCCTGCGGGATCAGGCTGGTCGGTGTCATTCCCGGAAGCGTATTTGCCTCCAGACAGTAGATTTTTTCATCTTTTGTCACAATGAAATCCAGACGGGCATAGCTCTCCATCTCCAGTGCATGATAACCATCCACGGCTGCTTCCTGAAGACGTTTTGTCAGTTCTTCTGAAATCGGCGCCGGACAGGTTTCTTTTACTGCACCTGGTTTGTATTTATTTTCATAATCATAGAAGCCCTGTACCGGAACGATCTGAACGACCGGATATGCCTTACCGTCCACAACAGCAACTGTGTATTCAACACCTTCTACAAATTCCTCTACAACTACTTCGTTTTCATAAGTGAATGCACCATCCAGTGCTTTCGTGTAGTCTTCCTGGTTATCAACAATATAGACACCGATACTGGAACCACCGCAGCATGTCTTGACAACAACCGGAAAATCCATTCCCAGCTCCTGTGGAGTTTCCACACGGTCCTTTTTCTTCATGGCCTTACCTGCCGGAGTCGGAACACCTCTCATCTGGAACATTGCCTTGGTCACACCTTTATCCATTGCCATGGCACTGCTCAGATATCCGGTTCCGGTATATGGAATACCCATCAGATCAAATGCTCCCTGCAGCTTACCGTCCTCCCCGTTGGCTCCATGAAGTCCCAGGAAAACAAAATCTGCTTTTTTACAAAGATCGATGACATTCGGTCCAAAGAAATTTTTTCTTGTTTTTTTCAGTTCAGCCATCTGCAGATTAAATCCTCTGATATAAGCTGCTGCTTTTTCCACATCATATTCTGCCGGGAACGGATCTTCCCAGTCTACCTCTTCCTGACCACAGAAAACATCTACCAGAATCGCCTGATGTCCTTTCTGTCTCAACGCTCCGCAGATTCCTGTTCCAGATACGATTGAAACATCCCTTTCTGTGCTGGTTCCACCTGCTAATACAACAATTTTCATTTTCTCATCATCCTCACATAATATTCTAACTCATCCACTTGTGAGCAAGCTCACATGGATTCAGATCTTTTCCCCCTGGTATCAGTATATAACTACCGGCAATCCAGAATCTACATTCTGATAAATTGTCTGCGCCTGCTCTTCCGGCAGCACTATACAGCCTTCTGTACTCATCCAGCTGTCTGAGGAGCCAAAATCCACACTCTCCTCTGAGCTTCCAAAATCGCCAGAATCCCCAGTTTCATCTGACACATCCGTTCCTGTAATGACCAGACCGGAATCTCCATAAATGCCAAGTTTGTCTGTAAAAGGCATCCAGAAATCTACAGAAGCAGCCTCCTGCTTGTCACCCAGTCTGTAAACACCTGTCGGCGTACTGCTGCTTGCCGCAAAACCAGTATCCACAATCGGGGATCCATTCTGATATAATACCATTCTTTGACGGGTAAGGTCAATTTCTATATAGGAATATCCGATATCATTTGTATTACGGCTCTGCGCTTCCTGTTCATAAACAGGTTCCCGTACTTCTGTCTTTTTGTCCATGATATCCTGATATAATGCATCTGTTTCTTTTTCCTGGTCGATCACCCAGCCATAATTTCCACCGGATACCGTAATTTCCTGATTGTCATAAGTAGAAAAAGTTCGTTCTGTGCCTACAGTGTCATACTTCTTCGCAAGCTCCGAAATATAATCTGCAATAACCGCCTTATCCAGCACCAGATCATCATTTTCGTCCTTTGTCAGCCAGTTTTTGATCACAGACCGATCTACTGTTTCCTTGCGGTCGCTGAAATCATACGTAACCACAACATCCGTAAGTTCATTCATCTGCTGGCAGTCTTTTGTCAGATCATCTGCATACACGGTCGGATTTATGTAACATCCGTCTTCTTCCAGATTTGCAACTGTCCTGCCGGTAGTAACAGCATTTTTGATGTCCTCCATCAGTTTATCACGGTCTATTTTTGTTCCTTCAATTTCCGGAACAACTTCAAATCCATCATCGATTTCCTTTATATACGCATCCACCGGCTCTACATTGTCCTGCATACATTTCAAACTGGCAGTTTTCTGTTCAAACAGGCTTTCATCATAAGACACAGAAGAAGGCAGCTCATAAGTCATTTGCTGGCTGAATGCTAAAAACCAGCTAAAACGATTCTGTTTGTGAAGCAATTTATTTACACTGCCGTCAGATGTATATTTCAATTGAATTTCATCCGCTGTGATTGCTTCCTGTCCGTTTCCTCTGGTCTGTACTGCCAGTGCATATACCCCTGTCTTCTGTTCCAGCAGGTTCTCTGCTTCCTTCTCTGTCATATAAGAACAGTTAAAACCATTCACCTGTGAGCCGGGAAGAAAATGCTCGGTAAAATAATAAACTCCAAAAAAGTAGGCGCCTGCGGTAAGCAGGAGCAGTACAATAATAAAACCGATCAGTAGTTTTCTTCTTTTGTCCATACTCTTGTTATTTTCCGCCATGGCGCCTCCTTAACATTCGGAAATATGAAATTTTATTCAGCCAGTAATTTCTCTACACTGGCAAGTTTAACGCAAACGACAAATACCTGTGCCGCTTTTTCAAGCTCTTCAATCGGTGGGAAAGATGGTGCAATACGGATATTGCTGTCTTTCGGATCCTTTCCATATGGATAGGTAGCTCCTGCTCCAGTCATAACAACGCCGGCTTCTTTTGCCATTGCTACGATCTTTTTCGCACATCCGTCCAGGGATTCGAAGGAAATAAAATATCCACCCTTTGGTGTTGTCCATTCTCCGATTCCAAGTCCGCCAAGTTCCTTCTCAAGGGTAGCCTCTACCATTTCAAACTTTGGACGAAGGATTGCTGCATGTTTTTTCATATGTGCATGAACACCCTCAAGATCCTTGAAGAATTTTACATGACGAAGCTGATTCAGTTTATCATGTCCGATCGTCTGTACGGTAATGTATTTGCGGATATCATCCAGGTTTGCCTTAGATGCTGCCAGAGCTGCGATACCAGAACCCGGGAAGCTGATCTTGGATGTAGATGTAAATTTATAAACCATGTCCGGATTTCCGGCTTTTGCGCATTCATCCAAAATTTCAAGAAGGAAATCCTGGTCTTTTTCGTCATCATAAAGATGATGTACACTGTAAGCATTATCCCAGTAAATACGGAAATCCGGTGCTGCCGGTTTCAGATTTGCAAAACGCTTAACGGTCTCTTCGGAATATGTGTATCCCTGCGGGTTGGAATATTTCGGTACACACCAGATACCTTTGATCGCCGGATCTTCACTTACCAGTTTTTCTACAATATCCATATCCGGTCCTTCCGGTGACATCGGAACATTGATCATTTCGATTCCGAAGAACTCTGTGATCTTAAAGTGACGATCATATCCTGGAACCGGACAGAGGAATTTTACTTTATCCAGCTTGCACCATGGAGTGTTTCCCATAACACCGTGGGTCATGGAACGTGATACAGTATCAAACATAACATTCAGGCTGGAGTTTCCATAAATAATAATGTGTTCCGGATCAACCTCAGAAATTTCTCCGAGAAGACGTTTAGCTTCCGGAATACCATCCATTACACCATAGTTACGACAGTCAACGCCTGTCTCACATCTCAGGTCTGTGCTGCTTGACAGAACATCCATCATATCCATGGAAATATTCAGCTGATCAACTGACGGTTTACCACGTGACATATCAAGGGCAAGTCCCTGTGCCTTGATTTCTGCATACTGCTGATCCAGCTCTTTCTTGACAGCCTGAAGCTGTTCTTTGCTCATCTCACTGTATTTCTGCATTGTTCGTCCTCCTCGTGCCGCTTCCAGAATACTGTCCGGCAAAATTCATTCATCTTATAATGGATTTTCTGATATAGCTTTTATGCTAAATCATTATCCTGTATATTTTAGTATGGTAAAGTACTGATTGTCAAGTCCCCGTCGTATAAAAAACTTGCACAATTTCGAGCTTTCACCTATACTAAATAAGCAGAATATACAAATCAGGTTATCAAAGAAAGGTTATCATATATGTGGATTGCAAATGACTGGAAAGAATACGAAGTAATTGACACTTCCTGCGGTGAAAAACTTGAACGCTGGGGAAAATACACGCTGGTACGCCCGGACCCACAGGTGATCTGGGACACCCCAAAGATAAGCCGTGGATGGAAAAACATGAATGCTCACTACCACAGAAGCAAAAAGGGCGGCGGCGAATGGGAATTCTTTGATCTCCCGCAGCAGTGGGATCTTCATTACAAGGATCTTACTTTCCATCTGAAACCATTCAGTTTCAAACACACTGGGCTTTTCCCGGAGCAGGCTGTCAACTGGGACTGGTTCGGTGATAAGATTCGTAAAGCCGGACGCCCGATCAAAGTCCTGAACCTTTTTGCTTACACAGGCGGTGCAACTCTGGCCGCTGCCGCTGCCGGTGCACAGGTTACACACGTAGACGCTTCCAAGGGTATGGTTACCTGGGCCAAAGAAAACGCAGCTGCATCTGGGCTTTCTGAAGCGCCGATCCGCTGGCTGGTAGATGACTGTGTGAAATTTGTAGAACGTGAGATCCGCCGTGGAAATCACTACGATGCGATCATCATGGATCCACCATCGTACGGACGTGGACCAAAAGGTGAAATCTGGAAGATTGAAGAAGCAATTCATCCGCTCATCAAGCTGTGTGTGAAGCTTTTAAGTCCAAATCCGCTGTTTTTCCTGATCAACTCCTATACTACAGGACTTGCTCCGGCTGTGCTGACTTATATGTTGGCTACAGAGCTGAAAGAATTTGACGGACATGTCGATTCCCAGGAAATCGGACTCCCGGTAACTTCCAATGGGCTGGTACTTCCATGCGGTGCTTCCGGCCGCTGGGAAGCGAAATAAAGTATTCAAATTCTTCTGAAAATTTGATAATTTCTATCATTATTTTCTTGAATCTCCTGAAGTACAGCGATATAATATCAGTATCAGAAATGTATCAGCAAGTTACTGTGAACGAAACGAACGGTAACTTCAGGAGAGGTGAATCGTATATGGAAGAAAAAGCGAAAAAAGATACTCTTCCCTACACCTGTACTCCGGCCTATGACCGCAGCCACTGTGGGAATTGTGTCTGCGCCACCTGTTATGAGCAGGAATTCTGTGATCACTGCAGTTCCTGCAAGGATCTTTCCCATAAGAAAGAATCCTGCAACAGCTATGAGGGCGCCTATTGTTATTAACGACAAAAAAGATGCTGGCGTGCATTGCATGTCAGCATCTTTTTTGCTCTTTCAAACTACCTTTCGTTCTTTCGGAAATGTCATCGTGAGCTCGGTTCCTTTGCCAATCTCACTGACCATCTTCAGTGTACCGCCAAGGAAGGTCACACCGTGTTTGACGATAGAAAGACCCAGTCCTGTTCCGCCAATTGCCTTGGAATGGCTCTTATCCACACGGTAAAATCTTTCAAATACCCTGCTCTGGTCTTCACCCGGAATACCGATTCCATTGTCTTTGACACGAATCTCCACATTTTCTCCCAGATCACGAAGATGAATACTTACCGTTCCATCCTCTTTATTATACTTGATACCATTGTCGCATAGATTATAGATCACCTCATCCAAAATTGGATGCACCGTCGTAAGCATCGTTTTGCCACCGTCTATATAGAGATGTACATTCTTCTTCTCTGCAACTTCTCTCAAACGGCCACAGACATCCTTCACTATTGTATACGCATCCAACTTCTCCCATTCATATGGATTTTCACCCTCATCCAGCTGCGAAACCTTGATCGTATCTTCTACCAGCGTGATCAGACGCTGTGCTTCGTTATAAATTCTGCCCGCAAACTTCTTGATGTCCTCTTCTTTGACAAGTCCGTCCTGGATGATCTCTGCAAATCCAGAAATAGAAGTCAGAGGTGTTTTCAGCTCATGAGATACATTTGCAGAAAATTCTCTGCGTAACTGTTCCCGCTCAACCTTCTCTGTTTCATTCATCAGAAGGATGACCGCACCCACAACTCTGTGTTCCCTGTTTACCGGGTTTGCGATCATCTGAATGGCTTCACTTCCCATATGAAGCAGAACACTTCCATGTTGTCCCTTCAGTACCTGTTCGATCAAAAGACGGAAATCTTCATTCCTGTTCAGAGAATACACACTGTCACCAATCTTTGGATCTTTTAACTGAAACAGCTTCCATGCGCTGGAATTGCCCGAAAGAATCATTGTGTAACTGTCAATAACAAGAAGACCTTCCTGCATGTTTTCTGTAATAATGCCAAACTCTTCCTGATTCCGTCGGGCTGCTTCCAGCTGACTCTTGATCTGTCGGTTCTGTTTGTAAATCTTGCTGAGAAGCGGTCCTACTTCTTCATAAATCTGATTTTCTTCCGGATGCTCCAGATCTACATTGTTGATCGGCTCCACGATCTTATTTGCCATATGCACAGACATAATTGCTGCCAGAATCAGCATCACAACAGCAATGCCTATAAGTGGTGGTACCAGTTCCATAAGAAGTACCCAGACAGAATACTGCGTACTGGATACCCTGAGTACACTGTTATCCGACAGTCGCAATGCATAGTATAAAGTTTTCTGCGACAGGGTTTTGGAAGTACGTTCCGCATGGCCGCTGCCCGTCTTCAGTGCTTCCTGAATCTCCTTACGGTCACCATGATTTTCCATGGTTGCGGCATCGGCCTGATTATCATAGAGAACCGTTCCGTCTTCCGCAATATAGGTGATACGGTCATCTTTTTCTTTGATCTGTTTCAGATAATCTATACCATTCTCCTCTACACCATATACCAGATAAGTTGCTTCTTTTTTCAACTCAGTATTGATCTGTTTTCCAAAATGCTGATAAAGGATTGCCATAACACATGCAATCCCAAAAATCAGTACAGCCGCAGCTACCAGTATGTTTGATTTAAAAATCTTTTTTGTCACATCAATGACCTCCTAATTGATGTTCATTATTTCTGTGAACACCAGTAATTGCATACTCAACCCATTCTGCAATATTCACTGCGTGATCTCCGATTCGTTCCATATATTTCGCAGTCATAAGAAGATCAAGGCCTGTTTTTGCATCCAGATTCTGATACATAAGCTCTGCCAGCTCCTCTTTGATCTGATTAAATGCATCATCTACCTGATCATCGTCATCAATAACTTTGCGACAAAGGTCCAGATCTCTCTTGACAAAAGCATCTACGCTTTCTGTCACCATGCCGACTGTCATCTCCGCCATCTTGCCGATCAGTTCCGGAATCTGCACATGATTTTCCTCAATGAACTTGGAAAGATCCGCAATATCCGATGCCTGATCTCCAATTCTTTCCATATCTGAAATCATTTTCAGTGCTACAGAAACCTCTCTCAGATCTCTTGCAACCGGCTGCTGATGCAACAGAATACGCATACAGAGGTTCTCGATCTCGCGCTCTTTTGTGTCGATTTCCTTATCAGTATCAAAGATTTCCTGGATACATTTATCACCGCGGATAGCTCTGTTCGAAAGTGAAATAACCTTTTCACAGAGGCTTCCCATTGTAATGATCTGTACATGAAGTTCTTCAAGCTGCCGTTCGAAATGCGTTGCCATAATCAACCAAACCTCCCTGTAATATAGTCCTCTGTTCTCTTGTCTTTTGGCATGGAAAACAGAGTATCTGTATCGCTGAATTCTACAACTTCTCCCAGAAGGAAGAACGCTGTTTTATCGGAAATTCGAGTCGCCTGCTGCATATTATGCGTAACGATCACGATCGTATATTTTCCTTTTAATTCCATTGCAAGCTCTTCAATCTTGGAGGTTGAGATCGGATCAAGTGCGGAGGTCGGCTCATCCATCAGGAGAACTTCCGGCTCTACTGCGAGAGCTCTTGCAATACAGAGCCTCTGCTGCTGTCCGCCAGACATACCAAGTGCACTTTTCTTTAATCGGTCTTTTACTTCATCCCAGATGGCAGCATCACGGAGAGATTTTTCTACGATCTCGTCGAGTTTTGCCTTGGAACGGATACCATGTGTTCTCGGTCCGTACGCAACGTTATCGTAAATACTCATCGGGAACGGATTCGGCTTCTGGAATACCATTCCGACCCTTTTTCGAAGAACGTTTACGTCCATATCTCCATAAATATCTTCTCCGTCAAGTTCTACTTTACCGGTGATCTTACAGCCTTCTACAAGGTCATTCATACGGTTCAGAGACTTCAGAAGTGTAGATTTTCCACATCCACTTGGTCCGATAAAAGCGGTAATCTCTTTTTCTGGAATATGCATATTGATGTCATGCAGTGCATGAAAATTTCCGTAAAAAAGATTCATATCTTCAATTGAAAGTTTGATATTATCACTCATGTTCTGTTATCCTTTCGCGATACGTTTTGCCACCATACCGGACAAACCGTTGATAATTAATACAAATAAAAGAATTACAACTGCGGTAGCAGATGCCTGATTCATATGAAGACCTTCACTGGAAAGTACATACATATGAAGAGCCAGTGTACGGCCGGATCCCATCAGATTCGGAACCTGAGCAACTGTTCCTGATGTATAGAGAAGTGCTGCCGTTTCTCCAATGATACGTCCGATTGCAAGGATGATTCCTGCCAGAATTCCAGGAACTGCTGATGGAAGTACGATAGTAAAGATTGTACGCAGCTTACCGGCCCCAAGTCCGAAACTTGCTTCTCTGTAAGAATCCGGAACTGCCTTTAATGCTTCTTCAGCGGTTCTCATGATCAAAGGAAGAACCATGATAACAAGTGTACATGCACCTGCCAGAAGAGACATTCCCCAATGAAGCGCTGTTACAAAGAACAGCATACCAAACAGGCCATATACGATTGAAGGAATACCAGAAAGTGTTTCTGCTGTAATACGAATCACCTGTACCAGTTTATTTCCTTTTTTTGCATATTCTACAAGGTAGATCGCAGCAAAGATCCCAAGTGGTGCTGCAATTACCAGCGACAAAGCTGTCATAATAAAAGTGTTGATCAGTGATGGCATCAGAGAAACATTCTCTGATGTATATTCCAGACTGAATAAACTTGGTGTCAGATATGGAATACCTTTCACCAGAATATAAGCCACCAGGAAAATCAGGACTGCAAACGTAACAACTGCTGCACCAATCGTAAGAAGTGCAAGTACACCTGATCCTGGATGACGCAGATAAGACCGAATTCGATCCGCTGCTGATGTTTCATTTCTTTTTTTCATTTTTTCCACCATCGGTTCTGCTACTGCTGCGTTAGTTTGCATTCTCTGACCTCCTGTTCAGTAAAGAAAGACTCAGGTTGATGATCAGGATGAATACGAAAAGTACAACTCCTGTTGCAATCAGTGCTTCTCTGTGAAGACCTGTTGCATATCCCATCTCAGTTACGATATTCGCAGTCATGGTACGAAGACCTTTGAGCAGTCCGGCTGGCATTCTTGCCTGGTTCCCGGCTACCATGATCACCGCCATGGTTTCACCGATCGCACGTCCAATACCAAGAACGACTGCTGCCAGAATTCCGGATTTTGCTGCCGGAAGCATAACCACAAAAATACTTCTTTCTTTTGTTGCTCCCAGTGCAAGCGAACCTTCATAATAACTTTCCGATACACTGCGAAGTGCAGATTCTGTAGGTCCGATGATCGTCGGCAGGATCATGATTCCCAGAAGGAGGGATGCCGCCAGCCAGCTGGTTCCGGTTCCGCCAAATGTGTTTCTGATCAGTGGAACCATAAGTACCAGTCCGAAAAATCCATATACGATAGAAGGAACACCTGCCATCAGCTCAATTCCGGATTTCAGTGGACGATAGATTTTTTTCGGACAATAGCGAGCCATAAATACTGAAGTAAATAAGGCGATCGGAACTCCAACCAGAATCGCTCCACCTGTTACATAAATACTGGCAATGATCATTGGAAAAATTCCAAATTTGTCATTGGACGGTTTCCATACCGTTCCAAGAAGAAATTTCAGCGGTCCAATTTTGGCAATTGCCGGGATTCCATTGGCAAAAAGGAACAAACATATCAGAAATACTGCCAAGACTGAAGCACAGGCAGCCACCATAAAAACAATTTTCATGGCCTGTTCTTTAAATCTATTCATACAGGACTCTTCCTCTCTTATACTCATCATCAGATAACACCACTGGTGTTTCTTTTGATATACAATACCAGACATACACGAAGCCCGGAAATCCGGGCTTCCTGCTTAAGTCTATATCTATCGGTCTTACTTATTTCGCAAGGTCTTCCCAATCTGTTGTTTCACCTGTGAAGATTGCTTTTACCTGGTCACTTGTCAGTTCATCAATATCATTGTCATTGTTTACTACTACTGCAATACCATCTCTTGCAATCTCAGTAGCTGTAAGATTTTCTTTTGTTTCTTCGTCTTTCAGTTCACGGGATGCCATACCAATATCACAGATACCTTCTGCTGCGGATGTGATACCTGTTGTGGAATCGCTCTGCTGTACTTCTACAGTGATCTTACCGCCATTTGCTTTCTCATATGCTTCTTTCAGTTTTTCCATAACCGGTGTTACAGAAGAAGAACCAGCTACTACAACTTTACCTTCTGCATCGCTCTGCTCGTAAGCTTTTGCATCATCTGCTACTTTAATGTATCCATTGTCTTCAACGATCTGCTGTCCATCTGCACTCATGATGTAGTTTTCAAAATCCTGTGCTGCATCGCTGAGTTTGTCAGTTGTAATGATGTTGAATGGACGGGATACTTTGTATGTATCGTTTGCTACATTTTCTGCTGATGCCTCAGCACCATCGATCTTAACTGCTTTTACTGTATCATTCAGAGAACCAAGTGAGATGTATCCGATTGCATTCTCATCACCAGCTACTGTTGTCATCATAACAGATGTGCTGTTTGTAATGCTTGCATCTTCTGTTGTCATATCTACTTTTTCATCTCCCTGTTTCTCTTCGATTCCAAACAGTTCAATGAATGCTCCTCTTGTTCCTGATCCGTCTTCACGGGATATAACATCAATGGTTCCGCTTGCTGCGCTTGCAGTTGCTGCGAATGCGGTTGTTCCAATAAGTGCTGCTGTAACGATTGCTAAAACTTTTTTCTTCATAATGATAAATCTCCTCTTTATTTTGCTTTATTTAATTTTTATATTTCTCATTGACAATTGCAATTATATGGGAGAAAAGTAAAATGCATAATCACATGCGTGTAAAATCTTTGTAAAAATGATTTTTCAAAAAACTTTGACCTGTATCTAAAAGATAGTTATAATAAACTTATATTAAGATTGCTATGTGCACCGTAACAGATTCTTTTTCGTATCACATAACAGGAAAGGGATATAGTATGAAAAAAATAACGATTAAAAACACAGACCTTGAGCTTTCTCCAATGGGAATGGGCTGCGTAAATGCCGGTATCAAATGGGATGGAGAGGATGCTTTCAGAATTTTTGATGCTTTTCTGGATATGGGCGGAACCGTTTATGACACTGCCCGCGTATATGCCGACTGGATTCCTTCTGAAATCGGCCGCAGTGAACGTGTACTTGGACAGTGGCTTCGCGAAAGCGGGAAACGTCATGACATTATTCTTGTCTCCAAAGGCGGACATCCGGATATGACACCTGCCGTTCCGGACATGCATGCTTCTCGGATTTCAGCAGAAAATATGCGTCACGATCTGGAACTTTCTCTCCGCGCGCTTGGTACTGATTATATTGATGTTTATTTTTATCACAGAGATAATGAGGCGATTCCTGCCAGCGAACTAATTGAAGTTATGGAAGAATTTCGAAAAGAAGGTAAGATTCGCTATTATGCATGCTCCAACTGGAGTACTGCACGTATGAAAGAAGCCGATGCTTATGCAGCATCCAAAGGATACCGTGGTTTTGTCGCAAATGAAGCTCTGTTTAATATTGCTTCTGCTTCCATGAAACCTCTTGAAGACGATACATTGAAGATCATGGATCAAGAAATGCAGCAATATCATATAGAAAATCCACAGAATCTGGCCATGCCATATATGTCTGTAGCCAGTGGATTTTTCCACAAATTATATGCCGGCGGTGCTGATGCTGTCAGAAATTCTGAATACTACACTCCTGAAAACCTCAAGATTGCAGAGGGCCTTCACGGGCTAATGGAAGAATACCAGATTTCTCTTACGCAGGCGATTCTCGGCTATCTGACCTGCCGTGATTTCACCTGTCTGCCGCTTTATGGACCTAGAAATATAGAAGACCTTAAGGATGCAATGGAAACTTTCTCCATTCCTTTCCTTAAAGAATATTATGCAGAGGGCTGATCTTTTTAATATCCATACACAAAAAGAGACTGTGACTCATTGTTTTGAGCCATAGTCTCTCTTTTTTATGCCATATTATTGGCCATTTTGTATTTATATAACATTTCTGCGTGATTCTGCTCTTCTACCTGAATATCTGCAAGCAGCTTGCGCACACCGCTGTCGCCAAAAGCAAATACTTCTGAGTTATATTCTCCTGACACCAGCTTTTCCGTCGCAATACAATCTGTTGCAAGAAATGAATCCTGCTGTTTATCCTCCGGTGAACTCATTGCTGTGTAAGTTGCCTTTGGCTGATAATCTCGTCCATCACTGTCATTACAGTTGCACTGCGGAACTTCTCCTCTCAGCACACAGTCAAGAGAATCATAATGTTCACGTTCTTTTTGCTGTAAAGTCTGAAAAAGATTTTTCAGCTCAGGATCTTTTGCCTGCTGTGCATATCTGCCATATTTCTCAATGCAGCTTTTTTCCTGTGTCTGTAAGTCTTCAATCGTTGTGCGTTCTTTTTCTTTTAATATCATCGTACCTGCTTCCTCTCTTTCATTTTGCAATACGATGATAGTATCTGTCATATAGAAAAATTTATGCAGTTTTTCCCAAAATAATCTCAATCAGATATTTGTCCAACATAATGGTACGGTTCCATGGATTGAGAATCACACCTTCAATCTCATCTGTCTGAAGAGTCAGTTCAAATAATTTGTCGATATCCGTCAAAAACGTTGATTTGACGCTTCCGCCGCCTTTCAGTTCCTCTTCAAAACTGGTAAATGCAACCCACCAGTTCTTACCATCTTCTGTTCTGACTGCTTCCAGGCGAAGCTGACCGTCACCACTGGGCGGTTCTACAGCAATGATAAGCTGACCAGCATCTTTCATGCGTCTGCGGATAACGGTAAGTGTATGCGCCAGCATCTCCTGTGTAGTTTCTTTTTGAAGCCCGGCAATTGCTTTTTCTATTTTATCATTGCCCTGAAGTCCCTCATCTGCTTTGTAATCTTTCATGATCATATCTACTCCTCATTTATTTTTCAGGATTTTATGCCTGTTTTCCTTCCAGTAATTTAATGGAACGGCGGATACACCAGATGCAGGTCGGTCCAATATAACAACTGGCCGCTATCCATGCAGCCTGATCTGCAAAACAGATTGCTGTATAACCCATAGTTCCTACAAATCCAACACTTACAATTACTCGTCCGATCATTTCCATAACACCTGAGAAAATAGCTCTTCCGGAATATCCCAGCCCCTGCGTCACCATTCTGCACACATTGAGGATTCCAAGAATTCCGAAGAAGAATCCCAGACAGCGCAGATATTTTGCAGATGCATCCAGAACTGCAGTCGCATTTTTACTCAGGAAAATCATTGAAAGTGGTCTTCCGAAAAAAATCAGTATCAGACCGGCACTAAAACCATAAATGCATCCTGCGATCGTTGCCTCAAGTGCACCCTTTTTAATCCTGTCTGCCTGACGCGCGCCAAGGTTCTGACTGCAGAATACAGATGCTGCTGTTCCAATCGCATCAAATGGACACAGAAGGAACTGCTTAATACGCATAGCCGCTGTAAAAGCAGAAACATAAATACTTCCAAGTCCATTGTTCGCCGCCTGCATGACCATACTCCCGATTGCTGTGATCGAGAACTGAAATCCCATCGGAAGTCCCATGCCCAGAAGTTCCTTTACCGCATCCTTTTGCACGATCATGTTTTCTTTCTCCAGGCGAAGAAGCTGCATCTTCCCTCTTATATAAAAGAAACAGAGAATTCCACTGATCGCCTGTGCTGTGATCGTTGCGATCGCAGCTCCCATACAGCCCCATTTCAAAACAATAATACAGAACAGATCCAGGAAAATATTCAGGACTGCTGAAAACCCCAGGAACAGGAAAGGTGTCCGGCTATCGCCTACAGAACGCAGAATGCTGGACAGATAATTGTACAGCAGTGTAAATGGTATTCCGATAAAAATGACGATCAGATATACATACGCATTTCCAAAAATATCATCCGGAACAGAAAGCAGATGCAGGATCTGTCCACAGGATAACGAACAGGCAATCATAAGGATTGCCGCAATAATTGCTGTAAGTACCGCGCCATTAAATATGTAATTTCGCATAGTACGATGATCCCCAGCGCCAAAATATCTGGCAACAGGAACGCCAAAACCGGCACAGCATCCAATACAGAAGCCTAAAACCAGAAACTGTACACTGCTGCTCGATCCAACACTTGCAAGCGCATCAGCGCCAAGAATCTGACCTACGATTGCCGCGTCAATAATATTATAAGTCTGCTGAAGGAGATTCCCCATCAACAGCGGCAGTGCAAACTGAAGCATTAGTTTCAGCGGGCTGCCCTTTGTCATAGATGTTGACATTTTTCACCTTCTATATGTAATTCTTTCATTCTCAGATAACTTTTCTGACTGATAAATTATAAGTCTCCCAGTGCTCTCATGTCAATTTGAACTACTACAGAATCTTCTTTAATTCCAGTAAATCATGAATGATGTAGTCCGCTGGTTTTCCACTTTTCAATTTTTCTTCTTTATACTTTTCCACCGAAGGCAGATACCAGCATGTGGACATTCCATAAGCCCTGCCACCGGTAATATCCGCAGTCAGGGAATCACCTATCATCATACATTCCTCCGGACATACTCCCGGAAGTTCTTTCATGCAGCCATCAAAAAACGCTTTGCCCGGTTTATCTGCTCCGACTTTCTCAGATACAAAGCAATGTGCAAAATATTTCAACATATCTGCCTTTTTGAGGCGATTAATCTGTTGATCATATGGCCCATTGCTTGCCGCACACAGACAGTACTTTTGCTGTTTCAAATATGTAAGAATTTCTTCTGCCCCCTCAACTGGTACAGCACTTAAGTTAAGAAGTACGCGGAATTCTTTTTCCATTTCAACACCGTCTGCCTCCAGTCCAAGATGCCCAAGAATTGCCTGCCAGCGCACATAAAACAGGTCGTCCATCGTCAGTTCTTTGCGTTCGATACGCTGCCAGATCTTATTATTTTCCTCTGTAAAAGCAGCAAACATTTCTGATTTATATTCCAGTCCCGCTTTCTGAAAGCACTGCTCCATTGCCCAGGCTGCGGCCGCATCAAAGTCCAGAAGCGTATTGTCAATGTCCAGAAAAAGGACTTTTATCTTGTCATTCATATTGTGGTATCCTTTAACTTTTTTATGATATCTTTCAAAAACTTTTCACGTTTAGTCGGAATCTCCCTTTTGAATTCTACATTCTTGCTTCACCAAAAACTCTTTGTTAACCACTTGATCACCTGCTTTTCTTCCAAAGATCTACAATTAACATTATATTTATTATGACATATATTGTCTGTATTCACAATTATTGTTTACGATTCCACTGAATGTGCCGGAGAATCTCTTTCCATATTTTTGTTCAAGAATGCCCTCGGCATTCTTGCTGCGAGATGCACGTCATGCAATGCATGACATATTCTTCTGTGCATCTCTGCAATCCTGCCGGAGGCTATATCAGATGGGAGATTGAATCCCACCACTGATATAATTTTGTTGCTCACCACCTACAGAGGTGGGAGTCATCTCACATCTGATATAAAAAAACTCTCTACTTCTACCATTTACACACATACTTATTTGCGTTAAAATAAAGACATTGGGTCAGGTATTTTCTGGCCCTTAATTAAACTTTATGTAGAGGGGAAATTGAAAATGAAGGAAAAAGGAAGTAGTTTTTCCGGATCGATCGGCTTCGTTCTGGCTGCTGCCGGAAGTGCCGTAGGTGTTGGAAATATCTGGAGGTTCCCATATCTCTGTGCCAAAGACGGCGGTGGATTATTCCTGCTGGTCTATCTGGTACTGGTACTGACCTTCGGATTTGTATTACTGACAACAGATGTTGCAATCGGTCGAAAAACCAAGAAAAATGCGCTCAGGGCTTTTGAAGCGCTCAATCCGAAATGGAAATTTCTTGGTAAACTGACATTTCTAGTTCCAACACTGATCATGACCTATTACTCTGTCATTGGTGGCTGGATCACGAAATACTTTGTTAGCTATATTATATCTGATGGAAAAGATGCTGCGACTGATGGATATTTTACAGCTTTCATCACATCAGATATTGCACCGATCGTATTTATGCTGGTCTTTCTTGCACTGACCGCATGGATCGTATATCGCGGTGTAGAAAAAGGAATCGAAAAATTTTCCAAGATCATCATGCCAGGACTGATTCTTCTGATTCTGATCATCGCGATTTTCTCACTGACACTGACACATACCGATGCAGACGGAACTGTCCGTACCGGTATGCAGGGACTTGCTTTTTATGTAAAACCAGATTTCAGTGGACTCACTGTGAAACGTTTCCTGGAAATTCTTCTGGATGCAATGAGCCAGCTTTTCTTTTCCTTAAGTGTCTCCATGGGAATCATGATCACATATGGTTCCTATGTTAAAAATGATGTCAATCTGAACAAAGCAACAAACCAGATTGAAATTTTTGATACCGGTGTTGCTTTCCTTGCAGGAATGATGATCATCCCGGCTGTATTTGTATTTCTTGGCACAGACGGCATGGCTTCCGGACCAAGCCTTATCTTCATTTCACTGCCAAAAGTATTTGATGCAATGGGGGTTCTGGGACGACCTGTAGCAATTGCTTTCTTTCTGATGATGGGATTTGCTGCACTTACCTCCTGCGTCTCCGTTATGGAAACTCTGGTTGCCAACTGCATGGAACTTTATCACAAACCACGTAAAAAAATGTGTGGGGCTGTCGGTATCTATTCTCTGATCACAGCTGTAGTAATCTGCCTTGGATATAACAAGCTGTACTTTGAACTGAAACTTCCAAATGGGTCTGTAGGGCAGCTTCTGGATGTCATGGACTATATCAGTAACAGTTTCCTGATGCCGTTTATCTCTCTTCTGACCAGTATTCTGATCGGATGGGTAATTGGTCCGAACTGGATCATAGGCGAAGTAGAACGCAATGGCGAACACTTCAAACGTGCCGGTCTTTATCGCTTTATGATTCGATATGTGGTACCGATCGTTATGCTGATCCTGTTCCTGGTATCTACCGGATTTGCAGATCTGATCTTCTAATATTGAATGTCCCCAAAATGCTCTGACAGTAAATAAAACTCCTCCATACCGGTTGCTTTCTTTAGGGAAACAGCTCGTCTGGAGGAGTTTTTAGTATATATTTTTATACTTATACGGTAATCTTGAACCAGTCTTTTTCTTCGAAATCAACGACGGTACAGTCATTCGCATAGGTGCATTCCGGAAGAATAATCATTGCATGAAGCTCCTCATTATTCAGCGGAAGTGGACAGAGATGCCAGATTGCTGCATTAATCTTGACCATGCATCCCTTCGGTACGATAAATGCTTTGGCAAGTTCCGGAACCGGTACACCGCCGGATGCCGGTGCTACATGAATGATCATATCATCATCCAGTGCTACAATTCCTTCCCATGTCGTTGTATGATATTCCGCTGCTTTGATAATCCTCTCATCTTTGCGAACTGCAATTGGAGAAAATGCAATACTTCCCATACTAGTTCCGGAAATACGATCCGGATAGAACTTATGGATTTCTCCCTGTAATGGATAGCCTTCCGGCTCTGTCATGTTGCAGAATGTTCCATATGGAGCAAAATCTGCTACGTTGATCTTGATCGCTTTTACTTCTCTCATTGTAAAAACCTCCTCTTTTTGATAAAAACCCCATTAAAATTTTGCTAGACTCAGTATACCATAACCGCCTGACAACCTCAAGGAAACCTATATTAATTACTCTGCGCTCTTATAAAAGTCTGCTTCCTGCACGCAGCATGCGAAACAGCCGTCTGGCCGCTCCAAGATACAATTCTTCCGCATGATCCAATGCTTCCGGAAGTGTCATGACACCGTTAATAGTCGTAATCATCGACTCTATTCCATATTCAAAAATATCTTCTGCCCCTTTGCCCATACTTCCGACAATTGCCACTGCCGGTATACCATGCGCCTTGCAGTGTATACCAACGCCCTGCATGACTTTTCCAAATACGGACTGCCAGTCTGTAGCTCCCTCTCCGGTAACTACTACATCTACCCCTTCCAGGCGTCTGTCAAAGTCAAGCAGATCAAGGACTGTTTCAATTCCTGATTTCAATGTGCCATTCAAAAATACCATCAAAGCTGCTCCAAGTCCACCGGCAGCTCCGGCACCTTTTACGTTATCCATATCCATGCCAAATTGCTTTTGTATGATATCACGATAGTTACACATACCTTTTTCCAGTTCATCCTGAATCTCAGGTGTTGCGCCCTTTTGCCGGCCAAATGTATAAGTTGCACCGTCTTTACCACAAAGTGGATTGGTCACATCACACATAACTGTAAATCTGCATTCTTTGATCAGCGGATTCAGTCCGGATATATCAATCTTTTTTATTTTAATGAGATCTCCTCCACAGCCTTTCAGTTCTTCGCCATTTTCATCCAGAAAACGACCTCCCAGAGCACGGATGCATCCAATTCCACCATCATTGGTAGCAGAACCTCCAATCGCTATGGAAATATCACGAAATCCTCTCTCCAGAGCATCCCGTATCATCTCACCCGTTCCATAAGAAGTTGTATATCTCGGATCCCGTTTCTCATCCGGAACCAGCGGAAGGCCAGATGCCGCAGCCATTTCCATAACTGCCCGTTTTTCATCCAGCATACCATAGCTGCATGTCAATTCTTCCCATAAAGGTCCGTGCACTTTCAAGGGAATTGTTGTTCCTTTGACTGCTGAAAGTACTGCTTCTGTTGTTCCTTCTCCGCCATCTGCTACTTCTATGCTGTCGCAGACACAGTCCGGGAATATCTCCCGGGCTGCCTGTGTAAGTAATTCTGCTGTTTTGGGAGAAGACAAAGTTCCCTTAAATGAATCAGAAGCAAACAAAAATTTCATCTGATGTCTCTCCTTCTTATTTTTATAAGAATGCTATTTTATTTCAGTCTGAATTTCAAGTATACCGGATCGTGGTCGGAGTAAGAATATCCTGTATTGATGTCCTCATAAGAAACGCATTCTATATTATCAGATATAATAAATCCATCCAATGTAACGGTGTAAGTCACTCCCGGCACGTACTCCATATCTGCATTACGAGCACTGTCCCAAAGGTCATTTTTTTCCTGCGCGGTCAGTTGATCTATGCAGAACGCAAAATGTTCCGGAAGTTCTTCTCTCGGGAAAGGGTATGCCCAGGACTCTTTATCTGTAGAGTCATCCTCTGCTGCTTTCAGATCATGGTTGAAATCACCACCACAAAGCACATAATTTCCTGCTTCATATTCTTTCTGCATATCCTCAGACAGCATACGTATCTGTCCTTCACGAATCGCATCGCTGTTTCCATATGCAGACATATGTAGCTCAAAGATCACAAGTTCTTTGCCGTTATCGACCGGAACTCTGGAAATACTGTAGCAGCGGTCCAGATCAAAGAATTTACTGAATGAGGTAGATACCGGAAAACTTCTTCTCAAAGAATCCGTCACCGGATATCTGGAAAACAGGGCCAGACCTGATCTGCTCTTACCATGTGGCTGGGTAAATGGATAGAACAAAAATGCCGAATCATAGTTCTGTGCAAATACCGTGTCATAATCTGCCAGACATTCTTTCAAGATTGAGTATTCGTTTACATGATAGCTTCTCGTGGAATTCAAGTCCACTTCCTCAATAAGCGCAAAGTCCGGATCATAAGAAGCAACGAGCTCTCCTGCCCCCTGAACCGTTTTTAGCACACTGTCTTTGCTCTTCGCCCAGGAAAACTTGCCACCGTCCATAAAGAAGCTGAAATCCGGTGTATATGCACCAAATCCGATATTATATGTAAGCGCGGAATATTCTTTTTCTGTTGTAAGTTCCGCGTCTGCCGCATGGGATTCCACCTCAAGTGGCAGATTGTCCTCAATCCGATGATAACTTGCAAATAAATAAATGATATATCCGATCAGTGCAAGTATGATAATTCCAAGAATGATTCCAACAATTTTAAAAATTTTTTTTGCTGTTTTCATATGCTTTGTCCTCTCTTCCTGGTGATCCAGAAAAATGTACAGGTGAATATGATTCCTTTGACAATCGATGTTGCAGAGAGAGCCCACCAGATTCCACTGAGTCCCATAAGACCTCCAAGAATGATTGCAAGCGGGATTCTCGCACTGGTGAATGTAATACTGATAATACTGCAAAGTTTTGTTCTTCCAAGTCCGGACAATGCTCCGACCGTTGTGAGTTCCACACACATGAATGCTTCACTGAAGCCAATGATGATCAGGTAACCGACTGCTGTTGTAATTGCTTTCGGTTCATGGAAAAAGATCTCTGCGATTGGTCTCGGGAAACAGACAAATGCGAGCGTGATCAATATTCCCCAGATACCGACTGTCCATAAAGAGGCTCTGTAACCTTTTTTTACACGGTCCATTTTCCCTGCTCCATAATTCTGTGCGATAAACGCATTCAAAGCTGCAGCAAAACCATCCGCGGTATTCCAGGAAATTGACTCAATCTGACCGCCGACTCTCTGTGTTGCAACTGCTTCTGCGCCATATCCCGATACCATTCGTGTCAGAACCATGGAAATCGCACAGTACGCCATTCCCTGAACAGCTGTTGGAATTCCGATTCTGCAGATTCCTCCCAGATATTCGCGTGGGATTTTAGCCAAAAGATGAATCCCTTTCAGTACATTTTCTTTTTTCCGTATGATAACTGCAAGGGCCATAATACTCATAACAATTGCCTGCGCTGTCACCGTTGCAATCGCTGCACCTGTCACCCCAAGCTTCGGAAATGGTCCTGGTCCGAGAATCAGGACCGGATCCAGGATCATATTCGTCACAAGTCCAATCAGATTCGCCAAAAACGGTGTTTTTGAATCACCCTGAGCTGTATAAAGGCCTGTAAGCGTCAGCGTCATAAAGGAAAATACAATCAACCCACATGCAATCTTTGTATAGGACATGGCCGCTGCATGTGCCTCTGCATCTGCAAGCTGGAAAAATCCTACCATCTGTTTCGTAAACACAAGCGACAGAAGCGCATATGCCATCCCCATAAAGGCAGCCAACTGCACCGCTGCCTGCGCAAAACCATGTGCTTTTTCTTTTTCACCACGACCGATACATTGTGCAACCTGTACCTGTCCTCCCATTCGAGCCATGGCAGCCAATCCCTGTGAAAACCAGGTAAACATGCCTCCCACACCAACTCCGGCAACGGCCTTCGAGCCCAACAGCCCAATCCATGCCATATCTGTAATGTTATATAAAGTCCCAAGAAATGACGATGCCATGATTGGAATCGCAAGCTTCGTCAGTGTCCTCAAAATAGGACCTTTTGTTAAATTTCCTTCCATTTAAATTCCTCATCCGTTTTTATTTCTTTTGATTCATCCATTATTCCTATTATACATGGTTTGTCATATGTTTTCATCATATTTCTAAGATATCCCCCATACCTTACGAAACATTATATACATTACTATTCAATAGAAAAAAATCTCACATCACCTTTGACTGTGATGTGAGATCTCTGATCTGTTCTGTATTCTTTTTTATATCTGTCTGACAATCTTTTTATTTATATTTCACTGCTGTTCCATAAGCAATCACTTCTGCTGCTCCTGACATAACCTGTGAAGATCCATACTTTACACCAATCACCGCATCTGCATCCATTTCTTTGGCTTCATCTACCATACGCTTCGTGGCAATCTGTCTCGCCTCATTCAACATTTCTGTGTAACCTACGATTTCACCGCCAACCAATGTTTTCATACCTGCCATAAAATCTCTGCCGACATTTTTTGTCTGTACAACAGTTCCTTTTACGATTCCCAGTGGCTCAAAATCCACACCTGGAATATATTCAATACTTAGAAGCTTCATCTTCTTCTCCTCCTTCGATTTCTTTCATTCTTCCTGCAAGTGCTATGAGCGTTCCCACAATGATCACTATCGGAATTCCCTCCAACAGCAAAAACAATCCTGTCGGAATTGGATCCTGTATGTTTGCCCAGAATATAATTATAATCGTAAGAAGCATAAGCAGTGTCATAACTGCTGCACCTATGATTGCTCCTTTTCTTTTCTTATTGTGGACATCCGTTTTGTTTACGTTCATAAACTTTGCACCTTCTTTCTCCATCTGCTCGATTTCTTCCAGACAGTCCTCTGCATTCAGAGATTCCAGTGACCGGTGTTCCAGGATCAGTCGCTCGCACATATCCTGCATCTTCGAAAGACCTTCTTTACGATGATCCAGTTCTTTCAGATGTTGTTCCAAACAGATTTGCAGGCTTTTCTTTTTTTCGAAGAGAAGTTTCATTTCTTCTATGGAAATGTCCATCTTGCGGAATAATTTAATCTCCTGAAGCCGGATAACATCCGCCTGATGATATTCCCTGTATCCGTTTTCTGCACGCTCCACATTCAGGAGTCCCTGATCTTCATAAAACCGAATATTCTTTCTTGTGATTCCCACAAGTTCTTCCACCTGTTTGATTTTCATCGTGCTACCTCTTACTTTCCCGACAGTTCCGGAAATCGTTCAACTCCCTGTCTGTATCTGTTTTATACAGCTTCCATAAGGTGGAAGGTCAAGTGTTTTTTGAAAATTTCTGTTTTTAGTTCATTCACGTATTCTGTCACCTGCTGCGCATCATGAATCACTTCTTATTATAGTAATAATGGATGCAAGCAGAAGAAACATTGGATAAAAAAGCTTCGGTATGATCTGAAAAGCAGAAAGTTCTCCACCCAACTCATTGACTGCAGAAATTGCCACAAGCATCTGTGCACCATATGGAATGATTCCCTGAAAGATACAGGAAAAAGTATCCAGTAAGGAGGCAGTCTTTTGGGGTGTGATTCCATACTCCTGTGCCATCTCTTTGGCGATCGGATTTGCCATGACGATAGCTACCGTATTATTTGCAGTCGCAATATCCATGGTACCGACAAGGAGTCCCATGCCAAGCTGGCCACCCTTCTTTCCGTGGAAAATTTTGTGAATCCAGTTAAGAAGTGCATCAAAACCACCGTATTCACGAATCAGGGCACACATCGCTGCCACCAGAATCGCAACCATACAGGTTTCAAACATTCCTGATACGCCTGATCCCATATTGGTCAGAAGTTCCACCGGAGTGATATGCCCTCCTGCAAGCATGATGATTGCTCCGGAAACAATTCCAGTAAGAAGCACCACAAAAACATTGATTCCGATAATACCGCCAATCAGCACCAATACATACGGTAACACCTGAAGTAAATGATAATCCTGACTGATATGTCCCTGGATCTCCGTCTGAAACGACAGAATCAGGATTATGACCAGAGTTGCAACAGCCGCCGGAAATGCAATCCAGAAGTTTTCTCTGAACTTATCTTTCATCTCACAGCCCTGTCCATTGCATGCCGCAATCGTCGTATCCGAAATGAAAGAAAGATTATCTCCAAACATTGCTCCACCCATAACCGATGCAACACAAAATGCAAGATCAAAATCTGATGCACTGGAAACAGCTGCCGCGATTGGTACCAGAAGTGTAATCGTTCCAACAGAAGTCCCCATCGCTACAGAGACAAAACAGGCAACCACAAATAAAACTGCTACAGAAAATCTTGCCGGTATCAGTGTCAGCATAAAATATGCTACACTTTCTGCACTATTTCTTCCAACCACACCAACAAAGGATCCTGCTGCCAGGAAGATTAAAAGCATTGTAATGATGTTTTTGTCCCCAACACCATGTGCCATGATTTCCAGTTTCCTGTCAAAATTTACTGCTCTGTTCTGCAAACAGGCAACCAGAATCGCAGCAAGAAATGCAACCACGATCGGTACATTATAAAATCCCATCGGAATCTTCATTATATATTCAAATAAAATTCCCAGACCAAGATACAGTATGAGAAATACACCAATTGGCAGAAGAGCGATGACATTTCCTTTTTCTTTTTTCATTATACAAACCTCATCCTTTTCATAATATAGGAAAATATTGCAGAGTAACTTTCTGTTATTGAACATTTCCTATAAAGTAAAATATGGGAAGGCTAAGCTTCCCATGTAAAAATCTTTATCTCTGTAATTATAATAGGTTATTTCTCTGATTCTGTCAATCCCAGACATCAGTAGGCTTTCCCTGTTCCGTACACTGCGTGCCAAAACAGAGATCCCGGCTCTTTTTCTCTCTGCCAAATTCCCACCCTGTCTGCAAAACTAAGCGGTTATCTTTGATAGATATTCTAAATAGTAAAACGGACTAACCGTCTATCGGTAGCACTCTTTTTCTATAATCATATTAGCACGCATCTGTGAAAATGTCAAAAAGTTCTTTTTCCATAGTATGTAATACGAATTTGAAAATACTTATAAGCCGAAAAAATACACCAGTACCAGCTTGATCACAGCAGCTCCACCAAAAGCAACAACTGCAGTTACAACTAATTGCATAGGTTTTGGGAAATTTTCGAACACAAAAACTTTCCTACTCTTGCTCCGCACCTTGCTTAAAGATCCTGTCGTAAATGCTGCCATCATTATGACTGACACAGATACCAAGGTCTCACAATAGCCGGCAAGCTTTCCTAACACATCATTATACATATATGCACCTGTTTCATGCAGAATCCAGTATAGAACCAATGCACAAACTCCCATGACACTTTGGAGCTTCATTTCCTTAAAAATCTTCTCTTTCTCTGTAGTTGCATAATCTGACATTGTTTTAGCAATTTTTCTTTCTTCTTCGTTCATCATCTCGCTTTTCCTTTCTCCACTGATAATCTCAGGAATGCTGATATCATAATAATCTGCAATATCCACAAGAATACTGATATCCGGCATATTGTTTCCGGTTTCCCATCTGGATACGGTCCTTCCAGAGACATTTAATATTTCTGCCAACTGCTCCTGTATAATGCCTTTTTCTTTGCGAAGTTTTTTTAAAAAATTCCCGATTTTTACTTGGTCCACCTCAACTCCTCCTTTCATCATCAAATATAGAATCTGTTATCTGCAAATAACACGACACAAAGCGAGAAATATCGTATTTTCACTAATAGACACAGTTGTCTACGCGTTTTTAATTTTTCAATTATACAAACTAGAATTTATCACTGAATAAACCACATCCATACTCCAACTATTATAAGCAATATACCTGATATTCTTCCTGCAAATTTCGACTTTTTATATCCTAGAAAATTTATTGTTTCGGGAGTTGTAAATGGCAATAAAACAACATCCATACCCATTACTATAATTCCTATTCCTATTATGAAGACATTATTGTTAGAAATAATGCCATAAAACATAACTACGAAACCCAAAATAATGCCTAATATAAAATACTTGATTTTATGGCTGTCTTTATCCATCATCTTTTCATAACAATTTTCACATTTACTGTTACAAAATTCAAAATTATCCTTTAGTTTTTTACCACAATATTTGCATTTTTTCATACTGTTTCCTCCGTAATCCTCAAAAATTCATTCAACAGCTCACGATTTTCTCAATTCTCCAAACTTTTATTTATCTTCTAACTCAAATCCGAGTTCTTTTTCGTTTCTGACATCTTCATACGTTTTCTTTCCAGTGATAGCACTGTAGGCTTCTTTAATACCATTTTTCACTGCCCATTTGATAACGAAATACAGTGCGATCAAAATAACAATTGCGGTTCCTCCACTTATGCCTAATTCATTCCACATAATCATTAACTCCTCCAAATTCTGATTGAGATTTCATCTGTTTTAAGAGATTTAATTGGTGTGCTACCCGTCAAGTAGACAAATTAAATAACGAAATTTTTTTCTTCCCCGGTACAGTTTATGTACCGGGTTGTTTATGCGACGTTTTCTAGTTTTCGTTCATGGAATTCCATTGGTGTAAGCACCCCAAGATTTCGTTGAACTCTTTTGTTTGTGTAATAATCTATGTATTTCTCTATATCTGGATGTTCATCATGAATCTTTGTAATGATATCGGCTATGCATTCATTAAGATTGTCATTATCACTAAGTCATTCGTAGTTGGTCAGTGCTTTCACAGTTGCTATAAATGTTGCTCTTTCATATGATTTCTATAAACGTCTTATAGAAATCATATGTCTTTCCATTTTCCTGAGCGCAAAGCAAAAAACGACTGATGATTGTACCAGTATGGTATGATTCCTGAATACGTGATAAGTGTTCGTGCAGGTTATTAGGAAACCCCTCTGTCACTTCTTCCCTAAGCAAAAAAGTCACATATCGATTTGCCTTTTTTTGCCAAAGAATACTGGATTTTGGAAATGAGGAACTCATTTCCGCTGGTATAGTAAGCCCACGTTGTTCCTGTGGAAGTGTTTGCGTATGCTGCACCCGTGAATAAAGGTATGGATTTTCAATATACTGACGCAGCTTGTCCCTTTCAATCAAATCAAAAGATACAATGCAAGCTGTATCAATATCAGACTCTTGATATACCTGTGTTTTCAATTCCTCCAATGTCTTCAACGCCTTCATATGATAGCGTAATTTCTCCATCCGACGTGCAAGCAGTTCTTGTTGATGTTCCAATTCTACAAGTTTCTCAGAAAATAATTTTCCATGCTGCTCAGGCGTTGCGGCATCCATTCCACGAATTTCCTTTAACTCTAACCCAAGATTTTTATAAAAAATGACATCTGAAATGGTCATTAAATCTTCAATTGCATATTCCCGATATTGATTTTCAATTTTCTTTCTGGGATGTAAAATCCCCTTATCCTCCCAATACCTAAACGTAGATGCTGGCATATCAAAAAAACGGGCTATTTCTCCAATTTGAAATTTTTTATCCATGATTCTTCCCTTCCTGGTTTAAAAACTTACTACTATTTATCCACTATACTATTTTTCACATTGACCTTCAAGCTACTTTAAGGTTTATACTTCCATCAAGGGAGGAAATTTTTATGGAAAATGTTTTAATTTTTGCTTCTGAAAAAGAAGTTCGATTCACAAAACTATTAAAATTTATTGTTCCGACATATCTAACATCATTATTTAACACAGTCTATACCATTATTGATGGTATTTTTGTTTCTACATATGTCGGAACCAATGCACTGGCTTCTATTAACATTGTTTATCCTATTGTAAATGTATTGACCGGAATTGCACTTGTATTTGCTACCGGCGGCAGCTCTGTCACAGCTTTGTACATTGGAGGAAACAGAAAAAAGGAAGCAGACCGCTCCTTTTCTGCCAGCTCTTTTGCAGCTATTTTGCTTGGATGCCTCGTTTCCCTGATGATTCTTACGAATCTCTCAGCAATTCTGACCATACTCGGTGCAACCCCCGTGACAATTGCAGGGTGTAAAACATACGCACGTTGGTGGCTTTTGGCAGCTCCCGTCGTAATCGGTAAGGAACTGTTTACATATTTTATCCGAGTGGACGGTGCCCCCACATATAGCTTTATAACTGCACTGTCCGGTGGTATTTTGAATATCGTTTTGGACTATATTCTAGTCGGACAAATGCAAATGGGAATCTATGGTGCTGCACTAGCAACAATTCTTGGACTGGTATTGTCATTTTCTATGGGAATTTATTATTTTATCCATAAACAAAAGTATCTTTCATTTACCTTGCATAACTTATCCTTACGGGAAGCCATGCATTGTATGCTAAATGGTGCATCCGAATTTGTCAATCAACTTGCTATTGCAGTTACAACCATCGTATTTAACCGCACTGCACTCTCCTTTGCCGGTGAAGACGGTGTCGCCGCAGTTTCCATCATCATGTATCTGCAGTTTTTGTTTATCGGTGTCTACTTTGGCTTTTCTATGGGCATGGCACCACCTCTGAGTTATGCGTATGGCGACCGAAAAATAAGAATTTGCCGAAAACTAGAAAGCTATGCTCGTCGCTTTTTCACAGTAGCTCCGATCATCACTTATGCACTGACCTACTTTCTTACTCCAGTTGCTGTATCCTGTTTCGCAGATACATTCAGCCCTGTATTTCCTATTGCAGTGTCCGGAATGAGAGTTTATGGACTTGGTTTTCTATTTTCAGGAATTAATATTTTTGCTGCAATTCGAATGATGGCATATGGAAAAGGATATTTCTCCGGTCTGATCACATTTTTACGTTCATTCCTACTATTACTTTTATTTCTGATTGTACTGCCTTTGAAATTTGGTTTGACTGGAGTATGGCTCGCCGTTCCTGCAGCAGAAGCTCTGACATTACTCGTTGCTGTATGGTTTCTGCGACCGATTCATTGTTAAAATACCTCAACTATTGTCTGCACGAAGAGCTGCTTTCACTTGAAGAGCTTACTTCTGTCGGACAGGCATTGTCTGAGGGTGACGTTATGTCAGATGCCTCTCTTCTTTTGGAAGAAACTTATCAGCTCTCCGACTATTTCATTCAGTCCTCCGAAAGACTGACAAGCGCGGACCGGTTAACTGATCTTCTTGGAAAGGTCAGTTATACTTTTGCAGAAAAGGTAGCACAATCAAAAACACCGTCCCCGGAATAATGTTGAGCAATACTTCCCTGATTCTGAGTTCATCTGCCATCACATAAGGATTTTTTTCTTCATGGCAATATCCGTGAATCCAATAATTGCATTCATTGGTGTCCTGATATCATGGGACATATGGTTCAGAAACGTCGTTTTTGCAATATTCGCCGCATTTGCATTCTGTGCTTCTTTCAGGGCTTCCATCTGTTTTTTTCTGCTTACTGAAAGGGAATAAACCAGAAGAAGTAGTACAAAAATAATCACTAATGAAACCACAATTCCTAAGCCTGCATACTCTGCAAGGACATCCTGCAAGGTCATTTTCTTTTCCGAAACAGAGTTCTGCGCAAGGACAACCCCATTCAAAATATTAGAGGACTGCTCCCTGCTTGTGTTCCCCATAGCCGCCTTCCTGAAAATTGGCATATGGAAAATACCCGACTCTCACTGTTTTATTCTCTTCCTCTATTACCTGAGTTGTTTTCCTGTCAGTTTTTCTATCTTTCTGTTCATTCATTCCCTCTTTATTATCCATTAAAGCGGACATTCGCAATCCGCTTTCGCTTCTTGCTCATGAACGCAGTCTGTTTGCGTTCATGCTGTTGTTCTTTCCATTCTGTAAGTTTTCCTGCTTATTCAATACAGAAAGAATAACCGCTCCCAGTTTCTCAATATCAATGGGTTTTGCAATGTGTCCATTCATGCCGGCATCAAACGCCTTTTTCCTGTCTTCCGCAAAGGCATTTGCTGTCATCGCAATGATCGGGATCTCTGCCTTCTTTTTATCATCTAAACGTCTGATACACCTGGTTGCCTTATATCCATCCATGTTTGGCATCTGGATATCCATAAGTATCAGATCATAAGTACCCGGTGACATCTGCACTACCCTGTTCACGCACTGAATTCCGTCTTCCACACGCTCGATAACAATCCCTGTTTCTTCCAGAACTGTCACTGCAATTTCCGCATTCAGATCATTATCCTCCGCCAGCAGGACATGCTTTCCACTCAGATTTTTTCCCATCTCAGATGTTTCTGCTGCTTCTGTCTTCTGGCTGTAGAATTTCCTGTCAGCTATTTTATGCATCAGCGTAAACGTAAACACGGTTCCTTTTCCCAGTTCACTTGCTACTTCAATGCTTCCACCCATCAGATCGACCATTTTCTTTACGATTGGCATTCCAAGACCGGTCCCTCCGATTCTTCCGATGGTTGTATTCTGTTCACGACTGAATGGTTCGAATAACGTTGGAAGATATTCTTTACTCATGCCAATACCGGTATCTTTTATCTCGGATTTTACCTTCATATATCCTTCTTTTTCACAGGGCAGCTCTTCTACAGTGATCGTTACATTTCCACCCCTTGGAGTGTATTTCATAGCATTACTGACAAGATTTACATAGATTTCCCTGATTTTTGTACCATCGCACAGGATATTTCTATGTGTGACCTTCATGCTGCCGCTCAGATGGATTTCTTTTTCTTCCGCTTCAGATGAAAATGTACTTATGATTTCGTCTACTACCTCACCAACTCTTTCATAATTCTCATCTACTTTTATCTTTCCGCTTTCAATCCGGGCCATATCAAGCACATTATTGATGATGGCCAATAACAGTTTCCCGGATTGTTCAATTTTCTTCTGATAATCAAGCTGCTTCGATTCTGTCAGTTGTGATTTCATCAGATGGTTATATCCCAGGATCACATTCATTGGTGTGCGAATATCATGGGACATATTATTCAGAAATTCCGTTTTGGCTTTATTGGCATTTTCTGCGGCAACATATGCTTTTTTCAGCTTTTCTTCCTGCATACGCTCTTTTTTTATCAGACTGTCAATATTTCTTGTTCCGACTACAGCCATCCTTGTACCGTCTTTTTTCTTTACAAATGCCACTCTTACCTGATGATAATTAATCCCTGTTTCCAACTTAAACTCGTATGTCATGGAATAATCCTTTTCCTGTGAACGCAGAGTTTCCAGACCCAGCTGATTTTCAAATTCTCCGTTGGTGTTATCAGATACCATCATCTCAGCATAAGAAGGAATTATTTTTGACCATCTGTTACCACATTTTCTGCAGAAATCTGAAATAATCTTCCCATTCTCCCCAGACTCGCGATAAGAAAGCACCCGATCTTTGTCCAGTTCTACTGCCAGGACAGAAAAATATTCTTTTCCAAGACCTTCGATAATCTCTCTTTGAAGCTCTATCTCCTGTTCTTTTTTTTCCTTTGCCTTAACAAAATCCGTAAAATCTGTAATATTTCCCTGGAAGAAGGTCTGATTACCGGATTTTACCAATGTTGTGGCATCTGTAACCCAGTGATAGCCGTCCTTTCCAAGCAGCCGGTAAATCTGATCCTTCGCCGATCCATGTCCGCGTGTATCAAGAATACGGGTGACGTAATCAGAGGAAAGATTCCTGTCATCCGGATGAAGCATATTGTCAAATTTATTATCAAATATTGTTCTGATCTCTTCTCTGGTCCATCCAAGAATAGCAAGAAACCTGTTACTGATATATAGGAATGGATGCCCCTCCTCCAGGGAACATCTGTGATAGCCGCCAGGGATATTATCGATTGTTGCCTGAGACAGCATATTTTTCTCTTCCAGTTTCTTATGCCGTTCCACAAAAGATGTCATATCATAGCAGGCACTGATAATAGCCAGTTTCCCATCCTCTGTCTGTATAACTTTTCCTTTATCAACCGTCCAGAACCAAGATCCGTCTTTTCGCGGCATACGATATGTGGTCTCATAAGTTAATCCCTCATAATACTCATCCCCGATATCCTTTATGACCTGTTCTCTGTCATCGGGATGAATCGTATTAATAACTTTTCCATCAATTGCTTCAATCAGTTCTTCCACTGCATCGTAACCAAGCATCCGCGCCATTCCTTCATTGGCATAGCAAACCGGAAACTCATCCTCACAATATCCACCAATCAGTCCCCTGGTTTCCCCCATGATCATAAAATCTGTCAGCATCTCTTTTTGTACTTTGTCTGGTATTATTAACTGTTTCATATTCCTTACCCTGTATCCTTCAGCCTGATTTTTTGCAGATATAGTAATCTAATACCACCACATAACAAAGGGTATAATGTAAATCATTACTATTACATATTTTGTTCGTTATATACGAAAATGTCTTTCTGCAAGAGCAAAGAAAGACGCGTACTTATACTATTGTATTGTATAAAAAAAATTATAACAAAACAGTATGAAATTGTCATCACATATGGCAATCCGTTTCATCTGTCATCTCCTTTCCCCAGACTTCCGCCAATGTCGAGAGCAGTTTATCAACCTGGATTGGCTTTGCGATATGACCATTCATTCCGGCTGCAAAAGCATCTCTCTTATCTTCTTCAAATGCATTTGCTGTCATCGCAATGATAGGTATGCATGCTTTATCCTTATCCGGCAGGCGTCTGATTGCCTGTGTTGCTTTATAACCGTTCATTTTCGGCATCTGAATATCCATTAGGATCATATCATATGTGCCTGCCGGCATTTTTTCTATCTTATTTACACACTGAATGCCATCCTCCACACGCTCTGTCTTAAGACCGGCACGTTCAAGTATTGCCTCAGCAATCTCTGCATTCAGATCATTATCCTCTGCCAGAAGGATTTTCCTGTCTTTAAGGATTTCACTATATGTTTCTGGATTTTCAGCATAATTTTTTACATAATAGTTTTCATCCGCTATCTTATGTTTCAGTGTAACTGTAAAAGTACTGCCCTTTCCAAGCTCACTCTCTACATCTATTGTTCCACCAAGCAGTTCAACATATTTCTTGACAATTGACATTCCCAGTCCGGTTCCTGCAATTTTGCTCTTTGTAGTATTCCGCTCACGCGTGAATGCCTCGAAAATATTTGTCAGATACTCCTGACTCATACCAATTCCTGTATCACTCACCCTGGTCCTCACTATCATATATCCAGGCCCACTGCATGGTAATTCATCTATGTTTATCATAACAGAACCACCGGATGGAGTATACTTCATGGTATTGCTCAGAATATTAACAAATATTTCTTTTACCTTTGTTACATCTGTCAGTATGTGCTCATGTTCTACATTTATCGTATAATGAAGTGCAATATTCTTTTTCTTTGCTTCATCATCGAATATTTCAAATAAGGTCTGCCAGATATCTTCAATCATGCCATAGTTCTCATCAATCTCCATTCTTCCACTTTCAATCCGAGCCATATCAAGTACATTATTTATGATTGACAGAAGAAGATTTCCTGACTGCTGCAGTTTTTTTAAGTATTCTGAAGTTTCAGGCAAATCCTTTCCTTTCATTTCATCCTCCATAAGCTGTGCATAGCCCAGAATCGCATTCATAGGAGTACGGATGTCATGGGACATATTGTTAAGGAAACGGGTCTTTGCAAGACTGGCATCTTCTGCTTTTTTCAGAGTGATTTCCAATTTGTCATTAAGCTTTTGTGTATCATTTGCAGCAAGCTTTGCGGCAGCTTCTGCTTTTCTTGCCTTCCGTAAAAGTACGAGGATAATACTAATGATGCTGAGTACGAAAAATCCTGCCGTGACAAAAAAAGCAAGTATGTTGTCTTTTAAAAAATCCAAAAATGTAACCTTATCTGGTGTACTGTCATAGATAGCAAGTGCACTTGTAAGCATATCAGATGGCATAGCCTTTAGGGTTTTATTCAGTATTGATAAAAGGCTTCCCTCTCCGCCTCTTACTGCAAAGCATGCCTCCATTGTATTTGTAAGTGGAAAACTCTTGAAATTTTGTCTGTTATCATATATCAGCGCCTGGCTTGCTCCCATGAGGAAACAGTCTGCTTTTTCCTGGATGACCATATCTGCAGCATCGTCAAGCGAATCATAATCTACAATCTTCCATTGTGGATAGCTGAAAGCAATATACTGTTTCAAGGCTTCTTTTTCCTTTGGCACAGCTACTGTATACACCTTATCCTCATCAAAGTTTTTCTCATCAGTTACCGCCATCAGGCTGTAGGTCCAGGCTGTGTTTGTAAGTGCATAGCCATTTTTTTCTGCGAAATCAGGATTTCTGCCGGCATAAAAAGCAACATCAATCTCACGATTCTGCAGCGCCTGAATCATTTCGTCATAATTATCATATGCCTGTATATTAAATTCCAGTGTCTGATTTCCCAGACAATCTTTGGCATAGGAGATATATTCCGCCAGCATACCGGTAAGTTTTCCAGTCTCTTTATCCATGGAAAAGATTGCCGGATTATTGTTCAAAAATCCTATCTGGATACCTCCATGCTCTTCCACCCAGCCCTTTTCTTTACCTGTAAGTAGCTGAATATAATCAAGCGTAAAATACTTCTTATACAGATCTGCCTTAAAAAAAGGACTGTCCTGTTCCAGCTGACGCATAGCATAGTCCAGCTTCGTCTTGATATCGCTGCGTTCTTTATTTATTGC